>Ga0101944_10000957_pt1 | contig 70739 bp, 53 predicted proteins | sample DewCreD2012metaG_FD_75245 | JGI IMG/M metagenome (GOLD analysis project Ga0101944, IMG submission 75245) | Hot spring sediment bacterial and archeal communities from British Columbia, Canada, to study Microbial Dark Matter (Phase II) - Dewar... ... | reverse complement strand
AAGGACGACGGAGCTACCTCCACGCAAATCGCCGGAGCGGTATATTGATCGATTCCTCGAACATATCCGCCCCCCGACAATCGTGCGGGTCGTGAGTCGAACCCGTGGGATTCAATCCAAGCCGCCGCAGTAGCCGCTTCCTCCGGGCGACGGGTTCCCTGACCGCTTGCGTCGCAGCGCCTCCGCGGATCATACTTTCGACGTGCCGCGAGCCCGACTTCGTCATGACTATCCTATACAAAGAGCGGGTTCTGACCGGAACCATGGCGCTGTCCTTGGTGACGTGGTTTATCCTCGACTGCCTTACGCCGCTCAGTTTTGCCAGTCACGTCCTCTATGCGACAGCCGTCTTGATGGCCGCCGCCTCGCGGTTCCCGCGGATGCCTGTGGTGGCCGCCGCGATCGGGACCGGGTTCACCATCCTGGGGGGATTCATCAGTCCCGCAACCCCGGATCTTCCGCTCTGGATTCCGGTCGGGAACCGGGTCTTCACCGTCGTGATCCTGTGGGTGTTGGCCTGGTTTGCCTATAAGCGGCGTCAGGCCGAGTCGGCGATACACAAGGCGAACGAAGGGTTGGAACAAAAAGTGGCCGAGCGAACTGAGGAGCTCGCGAGCGTCAACCGGGCCTTGGTGGCCGAAATCACGGACCGCATCCAGACAGAGCAGGCAGCGCCTCTGAACCGCGTAGGCAAGGTAGAACTCGTGCGAGCCCACCACGTAGCTTTCCGATCCTATGCCGAACAGCTTGCTCTCCACGGAATCTAGGTTCAACGATGGATCCAGCGGTTCGGCGAACAGCTCATCCAGCGACCTCTGCAGGATCATCCGGGGCGTCAAGCGGTCAGCCGGGATGTCCTTGTAGCCGTCCGGAATCCACACGTTGGTGACGCAAGGAGTTCCCAGGGCCTTTCCGATGGCCGCCCCGATTCTCCGGCAGACGATGCCGTGCTCCACCCAGAATTTCCGGATGCTCTCGTCGCGGTTGGCCAGCGTGAAGCCGCTTTCCGCCAGCGGGTGAGAGAAGTAGGAGGGGTTGAAGTCCATCCCCATCCCTTTTGAAGCTGCCCACTCGATCCAGCGCGAGAAGTGCTCCGGGGCCAGCTCGTTGCGTTCCACCTTACGGCCGCCGGTTTCGGCGTAGATGGCGTGGAGGTTCAAGCGATGGCGCCCGGGGATGAGCGAAAGAGCTTTGTCCAGGTCGGCGCGCAGTTCGTCCGCGTTTCGCGCCTTTCCCGGATAGTTCCCTGTAGCCTGAATGCCGCCGCCGGTCAGTCCTTCTTCGCTTTCGAACCCTCCGACGTCATCTCCCTGCCAGCAGTGCAGGCTGACGGGTATCCCGGCCAGCTGCTCGATGGCCGCCTCGGTATCCACTCCCAGCTCCGCATAGCGCTCCCTGGCAAGAGCGTACGCCTGCTGAATCCGTTCCGTAGACATAGTCCCCAAAAGACCCTTTCCGCAGATATCACCGCCCCAATCCTTCCCGCAGCGGCGGGGGAAGTCCTTCCCGGTCGGACCGGTCAGAAAAAATCCCGCCGGCAAGAAGGAATTTCATGGTCAAGTGGTATAATGATTAGCGTTACTAGGCCATGCTCAGGGTGTTTCCCCCGGGAACGCTCCTCCCGCCACGTTCAAGACACTCTGGAGCGTTGCCTTCGAGAGAACTAAGGAGGTTACAACTCAAATGCACGTTAGCGCGTGGGGAAGCAACCGCCGTGGTGCCGGGCGGCTGCAAACAACAAGCAGGCACGTTAAGACCCTTGGCCTGATGGCCATCCTCGTTCTGGTTCTCAGCTCCTCCATCCTTGCTCAGGGGCTCTATCCCATCTATGGCATCCATTTCTGGTCCCCCAGTGCTTCATCGGGCTCCATTCAGATCCAGAATGGCAGGCAGATGTGGACTGTGGAGATGCTATACGCAGCGCAGGTCCGTAACTGGCAGGACTCGGATCCCAAGTGGCAGGAGGTTCGGAACCGGTATCGCGAGATCCGTAGTAAAAATATCCGCATCATTTTACGGGTTGATCACGCGCCCGGTTACACAATACCGGCACAGGATGACTGGCTCGCTAAGTCGTATTTTGCTGATACATGCAAGAAAATCGCGCTAAAACTCGGCGACTTGCTTGAGGCAATGATCATCGGCAATGAGCTTCCGGATTCGCAGAATGTAACCGCAAGCTGGTATGCGAAGGTGTTCAACACCGCTGAATCCTGGGATCTTAATTCCGTCTATCCCCTTGTAAAGAGCGTACGCCCGTCGTTAAAGGTGGGTATGTACGCCCCCCCCGGATGGTGGAACCCGCAAAGTGAGAAGTTCTGGAAAGATGCAGTTTCATATATGAAGAAGGATGCTAACGGCCTTCCTCAGGTAGACTGCTTCGCACTCCACGCCTACAGCGGTGCGGCTCACATTTCTACTACTCTTACGGAGGATCCGCGTTTCCCGAGTTTGTACGACTTTAAGGGTTTTGTGCCCCATATTAAGAATATCTACTCCATTTTTGGTCCGAAAAAACCCGTATATATCACGGAAACTAATACATACTGGTACTACGGTCAATGGGACCAAAATCTATTGTATTCCGACCAGAGTTATCGTACGGGATGGATCCGTGAGGCATTTGAAGCTGTTAATCAGTGGAACAAATCTAACGATATTAAGATCTGCGCTTTGTGTTGGTATGTGTGGCATGCTGACTGCGCTGATATCAATGTGTGTGACCAATGGCAGAATGCGCTGGAGCGGCAGGATAACGCGCGTTTGAATGCTGCGAGGGCCGATTTTGCGAGTGTCACAAGAGACTTCAACTACACCGCAGGCACGCCGGGTACGACGATTACAATATATGCCCGGAACTTCTCTAACTCGGATACAGAGGGTGCAAGGGGACGAACTAATGGCGTCGCCGGTGTGGACTATTTCGACACGACCCCGGGAAACTCAGGAAACTCCTATAGATGGCAAGATGTTGACATCAAAGACAACAGCATTGTGACGAACACCGCCGCCGGCGAATGGCTAAGGTACGAGTCTCTATTTGGAGGTCAGTGGTATCGGTTCGTCGCAAGGCTGTCAAAGCAAGGCCCGGGAAAGAGCCGCGTAGCTTTAGAAATCGATGGGTTTCGGCGCTATGAGATTGAGTTCGACGATCCGGACGACGATGGCGCAACCTTTCATACCGTTGGAGCTTTGAAAGCCGAGTTGATTGAAGCAGGGGCGCATGTTTTGCGCTTGATATTTATTGACGGCGGAATATCCATTACGGAGTTCAACCTGGTTCCCGCCCCTCCCGCTGGCCCGAGCTAAGGGAAATCAGGCTGATACAAGCGACCGGTATCAGTTGGATTTTGCGCCAGAGACGACAGAGCGGGCCGGCCTCCAACGAGGCCGGCCCGCTTTCGTTCCTCAGAGCTAATTGCAGTCTGCCATTTCGCGAAGCCGGGCTGGTTCAGTCGTCCTGGAGCGCCCTCGGATCGGAGGAATCCAGCTGCCCACCCGCGAATACTGTCTTGCCAGGGGCGGCCAGGGTTCCCGGGAGCATTCCTCCCGCCACGTTCAACATCTCCTGGACCGTCACGCCTGAGAGATCAAGGAGGATACACGAAGTATGTACCTCAATGCGTGGGGAAGCATCCGTCACGGTGCCGGACGGCTGCAGACGACAGGCAGGCACATCAGCGTCTTGGTGCTCTTTGCGCTTCTTCTCTCCATCCACTCTGGATCCGTTTTGGCGCAGGGCACGTATCCGATCTATGGCATCCATTTCTGGTCTCCTAGCGCCTCTTCAGGCAGTCTTCAGATCCAGAACGGCAAAGCCATGTGGACTGTGGAGCTGATCTACACGCAGGACGCACGGACATGGAGCGAGGCCAAGTGGTCGGAGGTGCGAGCCAACTTCCAGGCCATGCGGAACAACAATATCCGCATCATCCTCCGGGTGGACTACGCGTACTGGTCCACTATCCCTCCGGAGGAGAACTGGGTCGAGAAGTACTATTTCGCACACGACTGCAAACTCATCGCCTCCAAAGTGGGGGATCTCCTGGAGGCTATGATCATCGGCAATGAGCTGCTCGACGGCTACGGGTTCACTTCCGGCTGGTACGCTAAGGTCTTCAACACCAGCGACCCTAGCGACCCGAACTCGGTCTATCCGCTCGTCAAGAGCGTACGGCCCAATCTGAAAGTCGGCATTTACGCCCCCGGTGGGTGGCCGGGCACGGCTAATCTGAACTTCTGGGACAACGTGGTTGCCAGTGTCAAAAAGGATGCCGCGGGCAAGCCGCAGATTGACTGCTTCCCGCTTCATGCCTACAGCGGCGCCAGCACCATCTCCGATACAAACGCCGAGGATCCGCGCTACGGCGACGAGTGCGATTTCAGAGGATTTGTCCCGTATATGCGCCGGATCTACTCCATCTTCGGCACGTCGAAGCCGGTCTACATTACGGAGACCAACACTCAGTGGTACTTCGGCCAGTGGGCCAGCAACATGCTGTTCTCCGAGCAGAGTTACCGGGCCAACTGGATCAAGGAGGCGTTCCAGGCTGTGGATGACTGGAACAAAGGCAACGACCTGAAGATCTGCGCCCTCTGCTGGTATGTGTGGCAGTGGCAGTGTATTGAGGGGTGTGACCAGTTCCAGAATGCGTTGTGCCGCACCGACAACAATCTGCTGAATACCGCCCGGAACGATTTCTGGTGGGTGACCTACTTCACCAATATGTCTCCCGGCAATCCCGGAGGGAACATACGGATCCAGGCGGAGCACTACCGTAACAGCGACACGGAGGGTGGGCGTGGCATAAAGAACGCTGTCGCCGGTACAGATTACTACGACACTACCTCCGGGAACTCCGGTAACTTTTACCGTTGGGAAGACGTGGACATCTCTGTGGACCCGTACTATACCACGGTATTCGTGGGATGGACCGCGCCGAACGAATGGCTCACCTACGAGAGTCTGTTCGGAGGAGGCAACTATCGGCTGAAGTTCCGGTTCTCAAGGGGAGCAGCAGGAAGCAGCAAGGTGAGGCTGCAAGTGGATGGAGTGACCAGGTGGACAATGTACCTCGATGACCCCGACGACAACTGGGATACCTATCACGAATCGGCGTTGGGCGCAACCGTCTCCATCCCGGCCGGGCAGCACATCCTGAAGCTGATCTTTGACGACGGACTGGTGAACATAGACTGGTTTGAGCTGGTGCGCCAGTAGGCGGCCAGTTTGAGTCAAACAGTTCGATTCGGCGGAATTCGAGAAAAGGGGCTCGCAGGTTTCAAACCTGCGAGCCCCGTCTACCTCTCCTTTCCTTGCGGGTCAGTTTTAATGCCGGATCTGGCGGCGTTCTGTCCCTTCCTCAGAGAGACGTGATGTCCGACGCGTCGCGGACCAGGATGACAGGGACGATCCGGGTCCCCTCCAACTCAAGCGAGACGATGCCGGTCACAGCCACGAAGCCGGACTCCGGTCTGTTCATGCCTGCTCCCATGCGGCACTTCAACGCGCGCCCGCCATCGTTGACGGTGAACTCGCGCTCACCCGACGGGGATGCGATGCCGGCGACTCGGACCAGCAGTCCGACGTTGTTCAGGCCGGTCCCACCGGTGACGCCCGGCTGCAGACCGCTGTCTGCTCCGCCAGCGTGGCTGTTGCCGATGAACAGTGGCCGCAGCGCCGCGCTTCCGGAAGTCGCCGAGATGGAGCCGAGCAGGATGGCGCGCTCCGGTCCCACGGACGCGACGGTTCCGGTGAGGTTCACCAGAGAGCCTGCATCGAACGGCGAGGTTCCCACCACTCTGATGCCGCTGCTGCGGTCAGGCGACTGGACGTAGAAGAAGCCAGGTCCTACGGCTCCGGTCTTCGCCGATACCACAGCTCCTTCCACGCTGACGAATGTACCGTCCGCGAGTTGCTTGGCCTCTCCCACCCGTGCTGGCTGTGGAGTGGCAGTGGAGCCCGACAGGCGAACCCCCAAGATCCTTCCCGGCATCGGCAGGAACTCACCCGATCCGTTGCGGTTGTTGTAGAGCGCATCGGAGACACTCTGCCCGTCGACGGCAGGCTTCTTCCACCGCCAGTTCAGGTTGGCATAGTCCAGTCCGGAGGAGTGCCAGACTCCCGGTTCGCTCACGGGTGCGAAGACCAGCCAGTAGCGGCGGCCCGCCTCGACCGTGCGGGAGAATCCCTGCGCCCGGACCACTGTCCCGAGGAACGCCTGGCTCAGGTCTACCGCCACCGGGGAGAATCCCGGCGGCAGAGTCTCGCCCTCCGGCGCAGGCAGGATGTCCAGGAACGCGGTCCGGCCCGGCCCCTGATTGTATCCCGCCGTCTGGCGGATCTGGGCGATGAACTCCACCTGCGTGACCTGCCCGCTGGTCTGTGGGACAAACGGCTGAACGATCCAGGCGGCATACTGACCTGACTGCGGGACCAGCTGCCCCGGCGCTCCTGGATTCCAGGTTTGGGCGACCGGGACTCCTGTAGTCCCGTTCAAGGTGACCCCGCCGGGCTGGAAGGCCGGGCGGGCGCCGGTCAGGTCGCCGCTTACGGGATACGCATCGTAACCCAGCGACACGCTCCGTGATAGCTCCTTGCCGACCTGGAACCGGGAACCGTCGCCAATGGTATCCAACAGGACGGATCCGGCCCTGGTTCCTGTCCCGGTCATCGCTGCCACACTCGCGGCCAGCGCAACAGCAAGAGCTGCCCGCCCCGGGTCTGGCAGGAGACGGTTCTTCATCGAGCTTCGCATTTCAGGTCTCCTTGCTCGCCCCGCGGTTACGGGCGCATCTCCACGTAGCCCTCGCCGGGCAAGCCATCCGGTGCGTCCGGATCGTTCAGCAACATCATCATCCCATCCCGCACTACCTCACCGGTGATGGGCGAGACGAATCCACCGCGCCCGAGTCCCGGTCCGCGGCCGGCGTTCGGGCCGGATGTGCTGACGGTGCGGGTCGCGGCGAAGATGTTCATGTCATCGAGAGGGATCAGACCCACCTCACGGACCAGCGGAGCGTTCCCGACCAGCCGGAAGTTGGCCACGTAGTCCTGCAGGTTCTGGCTCTGGCCGTTGGTGGCATCGAAGCAGTGATTGTAGGTCCAGAGCGGATACTTCCCGTCAATCACGTTCTTGAAGTAGTGGTTTTCCAGGCTGGGGCTGGTGTTGGTGTTCACGTCCGGCACGCCGTTGATGCCTGGCAGACTATTGCCGCGGGAGAAGTCATACGGCTCGTAGCCATTGAACTTCGCCACCCGGATATTCTGCAGGGCCGGCGCGGTGACAGGGGTGAATTTCTGCAGGAAGGTGTAGGCGATGGCGCCCGGATTCAGGTCAACAGCGTTGTTCACAGCGCCGCCTCCAGGCTTGAAGCCGGGGGCCTTGTCGGAAGGCTTCACGGCGCAGGTCAGATCCGGAATGCCGCTGCGGTGATAGTTCGTCCCGTCATCGGCGATCGCCACCGGCTGCCCGTTGACCTCCGTCAGCACGGTTCCGTTCGGATTGGTCTCAAGTCCCCGCATAATGAGGTTCAGGAACGTGATTCCCGTGCCTGAGAGCGGCTCGCGATAGTAGTTCAGGAGCGGCATATGGCCGTTCTCGGCTCCGAAGAACACATCCCAGTTGTCCACCTGACCGGCCATGATCATCCTCATCATCTGGTTGGTGATGTTCAAAGGCTGACCGCCGGTCCACTGCTCGATGCTGGAGTTGTAGATGACCGCCAGCACCGCCACCGCAAGGATATTGTCCTTCGTCGTGCGGAAGTTAGCCGGATTCAGCTGCGGCTGGAGTGTTCCTCCAGGAGGAGGCGGGAAGAGCCGGTTGTAGCGGTCAATGGCCCGCACTCCCGAGTCAATGTAGCACTCTGTGAGACCGCCCTCAATGGGGATACCCCCTGAGGCAAGACGGGCATTGATGTCCGCCACCACCTGCGCCCAGTCCGGGTCGGTGATGGCGTTACCGTTGATGTCAACGAAGGTGGGCTTGCCGCTGGCAAGGGGCGCGAACTCGTAGATCTTCTGGCGGTTCACCACGAACCGCAGCCCGAGCACGGAGTCAGCCCGGATGGTGAGACCATACAGGATGTCGCCGTTGGAGAGCTTCAGATAAGCGATCTCGCACTGGGACTTGTCGCCGGTGAATTTCACCTGGTTCGAGGCGAAGGTGGTCGGCTCGGACCATTCCGGCTGGTCCGCCCGCATACGGGCTGCGGTGTAGGCATATTTCACGGTGCCGGTGTCCGGCGGGGTGTTCTTCTGCTTCAGGGTGATGTCCATCATCTTGGGTGCGCAGCCCCTCTGGACTCCACCCGCAGCGAACGGGTTCAACTGCAGAGTCATCCCGCTGGCTCCGCCCACGCAGGTGAAGAACTTCACCTCGGCGGAGGAGGGCGCAGCCAGGATGGTTGTGGCGGCCGCGGCTGCGGCCAGCATCGCACTGAGTCTCATTTCAGGTTCCTCTCTCCTTTTGCTGTCTCAGGTGTCGCGGACGGGCCGGAGCAGGCTGCCGTCTGCGTCCTCGGCATCCGGTCCGGGCGGGGGAACCGGACCGCTTTTGTGGCTCGCTGTCTTCTCCTTGCGGCTGCCATCGCGGGAGGCGGGATTTGCTACAGGCGTCCGACGGCATGTGTTTCAACAGACCTTCCGCGCTTTCGCACCGCGGGGAGGAGGGACAGAGAGCCAAACCAGGCGTTCATGGTTTCCAGGGATTGCTGTCCACGTCGCTGACCACGGTGTCCGACTCCTTGGGGACGTGACGCATCCATGGCAGGACAGCCTGCAGGCTGCGGCTGTCACGATACTTGAAATAGCCGGCATGACCGTCCACGAAGGCCACATTTCCGCCGTCGCGGTGATGGGGCAGCCCGAAGGACTTGTTCGCGCCGTCACCACCGGTGATCACGCTGGCTGACTGGGCGAAGGTGTAGTCTCGCAACCACAGCGTCTTGGTGCGGCCCGCTCCGTCCACTCCGGCACCGGTGGGGACGAATCCAGGATTGCCTTCGATCAGCAGAATGCAGGATGCCGGGCGGGCCACGGAGCTCTCACGCTGGGACTTGGGCGTCAGCTGCGCCGCCGAAGCCGAGCTCTTCTCCGCGCCGAGATAGACATTGTAAAGATAGGTGATCGGTGTGCGCGGGTTGCGGGAGTCGGGCCCCAGGCTCCCCGGCTGCGCCGGGTCGGGCAGCGGGGCAGGGGAGGCAGGACAGCGGAAGATCTGCTCTGTCTTTGCATAGCGGTAGCAGGCGTTCTGCCACTCAAGACTATAGTCGCTGGTGGCGAACTTGAACCCCCCGAGAGGGAAGAAGCCGCCGTAGTCCCCTTTGTACATCTCGAAGCACTGAGCGAGCTGCTTGATGTTGCTGAGACAGGCGGTCCGCTGCGCCGTCTTGCGGGCGGAGCTGAACACAGGGAACAGGATTCCCGCGAGAATGGCGATGATCGCAATGACGACCAGGAGCTCGATGAGGGTAAACCCCTCGTCGCGCCGGCAGGTTGTTTGAGACATTCAGAAGTCCTCCCTGACAGGTGTTTCCGGGGCCAGTGTAGAGCGGCCGGGTCAACGGCCTGTCAGAGTGTGGTCAAGGGTCGCTCAAAATATGACGGAAGGGGGAAAACTCTCCTGAAACCTGCGCGAGCAGTTGGGGCCGGCTGCGGGGCCAGGCTGTTTTTCGAAGCTGTTGCAGTGTAACCTTTCGCGCTGTGCCGGCAGGGATCTGCTCCTGCGGAGGGCTCCCGTTTGCTCTCGCGACGCTGGTGCAGGAGCAGAGCGCTTATCTCTTGAAAGCCTGCAACTTGCTGGTTGAGAAAGTCTTGCAGAAAGCCCTGCCAGTCTGAGCGCCTTTCTTTGCGGAGATTTCAAGAGATTGTCTGCGGCACGTGGGCGAAGGCTCCTCGCGGCAGGGAGCGGCGTTCCGGGTGACGAAGCATGCCACGGACACCAGGGATAGAACACGCGAGGGTGAATCGTATACGGGGGAGTTTCTGGAATGGACGCAATCGAGTGCATGAAGACCAGACGGAGTGTGCGCAGCTACCGGCCCGGGGAGGTGGCGCGTGAGGTGCTGGAAGACATCGTTGACTGCGGACGCCTGGCCGCCACTGCCATCAACATCCAGCCGTGGCATTTCGTGGTCATAACGGATCGCGAGCGCCTGCGCACCGTCGCGGACATGACGGACTACGGCAAGTTCATCGCCAGCGCATCCGCTTGCATCGCCGTTCTGTGTGAGGAAGGCAAATACTATCTGGAAGATGGCAGTGCCGCGACTCAGAACATCCTGAACGCGGCGCGGGCGCACGGTCTGGGAAGCTGCTGGGTGGCCGGCGACAAAAAGCCCTACGCGCAGGATGTGGCGCGGTATCTGGGAGCGCCGGAGGAAGTGAAGCTGGTGTCGCTGGTTGCCATCGGCCATCCCGAAATCATCCCCGAGCCCGAAAAGAAGCCCCTCTCCCAGGTGCTGCACTGGGAGAAGTTCTGAAGAAAGGCAACCGACAGTGCCCAGCCTCTTCGGGACCGAGCCCGATTACCGCCGGCTGCTAACCGTCCTTCAGAAGCAGGAGCCGGACTGGGTGCCGGTCTACGAGTTCTTCAGCGACACCTCAGTGCAGGAACGCGCCATCGGGGGTGTCCGGGAGGAGCCGCACCTGCCGCTGGGCGGACGGCCGGACTGCGACCCGCACATCCGCTGCCAGTATCTGCTGGGCTACGACTACCTGAGCCCGGGCGTCGGATTCGGCTTTTCCACACGCATCAGCCGGCAGCCGCTCAAGGACGCGAGCGGCTTCGACCGCAACTATGTGGATGACCGTCACGCGCCCATCAAGGACCGCCGTGGCTTCGAGACATTCGACTGGCCGACGCCTGAAGAGGTCTCATATGAGCTGGTGGAATACTGCGCCGCCCATCTGCCCGAGGGGATGAAGCTGGTGGTGAACCTGGGGGGCGGCCTGTTGGAATGGGCGATGTGGCTGGTGGGGGCCGAAGATTTCTGCCTGATGGTCTATGACGACCCGGATCTTGTGCGCGAGATCATCGCCCGCATCAACGATCAGCAGGTGGCCGTGGCCCGGCAGGCGGCCTCGCATCCCGATGTGATCGCGTGCGCGCTGGGAGATGATATGGGCTTCAAGACCCAGACATTCCTTCCTCCCGAGGCGCTGCGCGAGTTGATCTTCCCCGGTCTGAGGCGGATCGCCGATGCTGTGCACGCGGAGGGGAAGGCGTTCATCCTGCATTCGTGCGGCAATCTGACGCTGGTGATGGACGACCTGATAGAGATGGTCGGCATAGACGCCAAACACAGTTTCGAAGACGTGATCATGCCGGTCACCGAGGTCAAGAGGCGGTGGGGAGGGCGGGTGGCCATTCTGGGTGGGGTGGATGTGGACGTGCTCTGCACCGCGGAAGAGCCGCGCCTCAGAGCGTATGTCCGCGACATCGTGCAGCAGTGCGGCCCCGGAGGAGGTTTCGCCCTGGGCAGCGGGAACTCCATTGCCAACTACATCCCGCCCGCTAACCTCCGGGTGATGCTGGACGAGGCGTTCCGCTGTCAGGGAGTTACGGTCTGAGGAGGGACGCTCCTCAGAACTCCGGCGGCAGCTCCTTCAGCTGCGCGTAGGAAAACACCGGCCCGTCTATACACACGAACTTCTCGCCGATGTTGCACCGTCCGCACTTTCCGATGCCGCACTTCATCTTCATTTCGAGCGTAGTGTAGATCTGCTCCGGCTGGAAGTTCAGCTTTTCCAGGCTTTCCAGCACATATTTGATCATAATGGGCGGCCCGCACGTGATGGCGATGGTGTTCTCGGGCGAGGGAGCAAGATCCATCAGATAGGCCGGCACAAAGCCCACGTTCCCATGCCACGTTTCATCGCCCCGGTCCACCGTCAGAAACACCCGCGAGTCCGGAGCCGACCTCCAGGCGTCGAACTCGCTGCGGAAGCAGAGGTCCTGTGGACTGCGCGCCCCGTAGATCAGGTCTATGGGTCCGTAATCCGCGCGGTTGTCCAGACAGAAATTCAGCAGCGAACGGAGAGGGGCCATCCCGATGCCACCCCCGATGAAAAGCAGCTTCTTCCCTTTCCACTCTTCATAGGGGAACCAGTTGCCGAATGGCCCGCGGATCCCCACGACGTCACCCGGACTCATCTCGTGGAGCGCGGTGGTCACCTGTCCCACCTGCTTGACGCTGAACTCCACCACGCCGGGACGCGTGGGAGTTGATGTCAGACAGAAGGTGGCTTCTCCCACTCCGAACACAGACACTTCCTGGAACTGCCCGGGTTCGTAGGTAAAGCTCTCGCGCAGTTCGGGGTCACGGAAGACGGCCCGGAATGTCCGCGTGTCCGGGGTCTCCTCGATGATCTCCTCGACAGTCGCCAGCTCAGGCTGATACGGATTCGCAGCCATTTCCGCTCACAATCTCCGAAAGCACGCCGCGCAGGTCCGCGTTGACCGGGCAGAGTTCAACACATCTGCCGCATCCCACACATCCGCAGATCCCGCACTGATGCACGATGTATTTGAACTTGTGCGATATCCTCTGCCGCACCCGCTCCCGGCGCGAGGGACGGGGGTTGTGGCCATGTCCCATTTTGGTGAAATCGCAGAACTGGCAGGTGTCGCGAACGCGATAGCGTTCCACCTTACCCCCGGCAATGGTCTCATCCTGGATGTCGAAGCAGGTGCAGGTGGGGCACAGGAATGAGCAGACCCCGCACCCGATGCACTTTTCGGCGATGGCGTCCCACGCCGGCTCTTCCCAGTCCACGCCCGCCGCCACCTTCTCTGGGTCGAACGGCTCGGCTCTCTCCCGCAGGGCGTTCCAGACGATGTCGCGAGTGGCAAGCTCATCGGCGGATACGTCCCGGAAAGCGGGACATCCCAGAAGCTCTTCGCCCGCCGGAGTGTTGGCGGTGGCCACATAAGCCTCTCCCACATCGGTCAGGGCCACATCCGCCGCCAGGCTCCACTCGATAGGATCCCCCACGCTGGAGCAGAAACAGCTCCAGCGCTTGCTCTCACAGACGTACGCGACGGTGACCAGACTCTTACGCCTTCCCGCGTAATAAGGGTCCTGGAAGCGCCCGTCCAGAAACACCCTGTCCAGCACCTCCAGGGACCGCACATCACAGGGCTTCATCCCCACCATAAGGGTAGGGGCGAACTCGCCGCCCGGCGGCGACAGGCGCGGTTGTCCGTCACCGGGATCGAATGTAAACAGCGTCTCGCAAGAGGGGAGGACGGCCTCTTTCGGCGAGGCGCACTGGCGCCGGTTGTCCAGCGCAGGCAACCGGTCCGCCGACACAGCGGCAAAGGACCGGGAACCATCCTCCGCCTCGACTGGCCCCAGCAGGTGGTAACGGGTGGATGCCCACTCCAGCCAGTCCTTCAATGCTGTTTTGGGTAATAGTTTGTCCAAGTCGCTCTCCGTCAACCTTACACAGCGGTGCTCACTCGGCGGGACCTTCGTCGTCATCCCGGTAGGTGGCGAGCACCGGTTCAGCGTCCGGATCCATCCCGGCCCGGTATCCGAAGAGGGCATCCACCTCGCTCGCCATCCGCCGCATCAGTGTCTGGATGGGGATGCCCGCCGGACACACCCGTTCACACTCCCCGCAACCCACGCAACGGCCGGCCAGGTGGAAAGCTCGCGTGGTGTGATACATCCAGTTTTCCGGTCCCGCGATTCGCTTGGACACCCATCCTACGGGCAGCCGGTCCGTGAAGCACTCCTTGCAGTAGCAGGCCGGACACACCTGACGGCAGGCGTAGCAGCGCACACACTTCGAGAACTGCTCCGCCCAGAACTCGCGGCGGGCGTCCAGGTCTTCCGGCAGCGTCTGGTCCGCTGCGGGCTGCAAAGGGGGAGCCTCCCCGATGAGAGTGTCCGAGAGCGGCGGAACCGGCGTATCGCAGAACAGGCAGGCCCGTTTGAGGACCGCCTCGCGCTCCAGCGGAACCTCTCCATCGCCGCAGTCGGCTTTCAGTCCACCGTTCTCCGCCGCCAGCGACTTCAGCGTGCCTTCGTCCAATCCGGCCGGAGCCAGACGGCCCGGATCCACCACCCCGGAGCAGGATACTCCGATGATGTGGACATCTTCGCGCCGGATCTGTTTTTCCTGAATGAGTGTGGCGATGGAGCGCGCGTCACACCCCTTGGCCACGACGGCCACTTTTCCCCGCCCGGCCTGCTCCCTTACATAGAGAGCCAGATTCTGGGCGCACGCAGGCGACCAGAACAGCCGGTCCACATCCTCCGCACTGCGGACGAACACCGGCGTGGCGCGGGCGGGAGTGCTCCCCGGCCCGTAACCGATGACCACACTCACCTCGCCGGATTCCAGGAGGCGGCGCGCCTCAGTCCGGATCTGTTCGGTCTGGCTGTTCATCGCGCCTCCACTCCTACAGCCTGAGCCTCAGATTGCCTTGCAACGACGGGAATCAGCAAAGGCACGGGCCTGCCCACTCCCTGGAACGGTCCCAGCTTGCGGATGCGCTCCGTCATCTCCCTCACGCTTTCCGCCCATCGCGCTCCCTCCGATGCCGACACCCATTGGAACTGGAACCGTTCGCGCGGGATGCCCATCGTCTCCAGGAACCGGGTCAGCAGGGTCAGTCTGCGGCGGGCGTAATAGTTCCCCTTGGCGTAGTGACAGTCGCCCGGGTGGCATCCGCTCACCAGCACCCCGTCGAAGCCCCGCATGAACCCTTTCAGCACAAACTGCGGGTCCACGCGACCGCTGCACGGGACGCGGACAATGCGCACATTCGGCGGATGCTGCAGCCGCGCCGACCCGGCCAGGTCCGCACCCGCATAGGAGCACCAGTTGCACAGGATTCCCAGGATCTTTGGCTCCCAGGCTCCCTCTGCCGCCTGTCCGTTCATCGTCTCCGTCCCCTCAAGAACCTCTGGAGTCTCCGCCACAGAAGTGAGTCTCCTTTCAGGCCAGCGCCAGGGCGTCTATCTCGGACAGCACCTGGGCGTTCGTGAAGCCTCGCAGGTCTATGCAGCTGCCCCGGCATCCGGCCACGCACGTGCCGCATCCGTGGCAGAGTCCCTCATTCACCCGGGCTGCGCGCCTGCTCGCCCCGTTCCTGCCGTTCAGCTCCACCAGTTCGATGGCGGAGAACGGGCACACCTGGACGCACTGCCCGCACGCCGCGCAATCCTCTTCCCGGACCGAGGCGATCATCGGCTCGGAGAGCAGATGCGGCTTAGAGAACAGTCCGGCCACCTTGGACGCCGCTCCCGAGGCCTGCGCCACCGTGTCCGGGATGTCCTTGGGATACTGGCACGCCCCCGCCAGGAAGATGCCGGAGGACAGCACCTCCACCGGCTTCAGCTTCGGGTGCGCCTCTGAGAACCAGTTGTGCTGGTCGGTGGAGATGCCAAGTTTACGCGCCAGATCCTTTGCATCGTCCTGAGGCTCCATGGCGGTAGCCAGCACCACCATATCGGCCTCGATCTCTACCGGCCGTCCCAGCAGAGTGTCCGCACCCTTCACCACCACTTTGTCCCCGTGGCGGTAGATGCGTGAGACGCGCCCGCGGATGTAGTTCGCGCCATATTCCTCGATGGTGCGGCGCACGAATTCCTCGTAGCCCTTCCCGTTGGCGCGGATGTCCATGTAGAACACGTAAGACTGCGTGTCGGGGTACTTCTCCTTCAGCAGCAGCGCGTGCTTGGCGGTATACATGCAGCACACCTTGCTGCAGTACTCGTGGCCGTGATTCTCACTGCGGCTGCCCACACAGGCCACGAAGACCACGGTCTTCGGTGGCCTGTGGTCGGAAGGCCGGACGATCTTTCCTTCCGTTGGTCCCGAAGCGTTCATCAGCCGCTCGAACTGAAGGCCGGAGATCACGTCCGGGATGCTGCCATAGCCGTACTCGCCGATCTGTGAATGGTCCCACATCCGGAACCCGGTGGCCACCACGATGGCGCCGAACTGTTCGGTGACCACCTCATCCTGCTGATCGTAGGCGATAGCCCCCGTGGGGCAGAGCTTCTGACAGACCCCGCATTTCAGATCGTTGTTCAGGCGGCAATGCTCGCGGTCTATGACCGGGACGTTCGGGACTGCTTGGGGGAACGGCACGTAGATAGCGCGGCGCTCGCCCATCCCCTCTTCGAACTCATTGGGCACCTTGACGGGGCACTTGCTGTAGCAGACGCCGCAGCCGGTGCACTTCTCCATATCCACACCACGCGCCTTCTTGCGGATGCGGACGTTGAAATTCCCGACGAACCCGGTGACCTCTTCCACCTCCGCATAGGTCAGGATGGTGATGTTGGGGTGCGAGGCGCAGTCCACCATCTTGGGCGTCAGGATGCAGGCGGCGCAGTCCAGAGTGGGGAACGTCTTGTCGTACTGCGCCATCCTGCCGCCGATGGAGGGTGTCCGCTCCACCAGCGTGACAGGGTAGCCGGCGTCGGCAATGTCCAGAGCGGCCTGGATGCCGGCCACTCCGCCTCCGATGACCAGCGCCCGTTTGGTGATCGGGATCTCATTCCGGAACAGCGGAAAGTCCCGGCGGGCCTTGGCCACAGCCATCCGGACCAGGTCTATGGCCTTCTCTGTGGCCGCATCTTTATCCTGATGCACCCACGAACAGTGCTCGCGGATGTTGGCCATCTCCACCATATACGGGTTCAGTCCCGCTTCGGAGATGCACCGCTGGAAGGTGGGTTCGTGCAGGCGAGGGGAGCACGAAGCGACCACCACGCGGTCCAGCCGGTGATCCCGGATGGCATCCCGCACCATGGTCTGCCCCGGTTCGGAGCACATGTATTTGTAGTCCGTGGCGAACACCACTCCCGGGATGCGCCCGGCCGCCTCGGCGACCCGCTGCACATCCACCGTTCTCGCGATGTTCGACCCGCACCAGCAGACAAACACGCCGACTCGCGCCATCGTCCGCTCCTATCCTCGCCTCGCGTCCCGTAGCCGAAGAGTTCCAGCCGCGATGATCATTCCTGTGCCTCCGTACTCTTTGCCGCCGCAGTTTCCCGGCGCGCCACCGCAGAGGCGTCCACGAAATGCATCTTCAGCCATCGCTCCGCGTCTGGAAGCCCCATCGCCAGCGCCATCAATTCGGTAAAGTAGAGCACCGGTATCCGGAAGCGTTCCCCTGCCGCCTTCAGTGCCTCGCCTTGCCGCATGTCCAGATTGGTCATGCACAGAGGGCAGGCGCAGACGATGCAATCCGCTCCGCAGTCCCTGGCCATCTTCAGGATGTCCGCGCTGAGCTTGCGCACGACGTCCGTGCGCGTGAGGGACAGCCCTGCGCCGCAGCACTCCGTCTTGTGAGGCCACTCGACCGGTTCCCCGCCCAGGGCGCGGACAAGCTCGTCCAGCGACTGCGGGTCCTCCACACGCTCATCCGTCTCAAGGGCCCGCGGGGGACGCACCAGCAGGCAGCCGTAGTAGCAGGCCACCTTCAAACCTTCCAGGGGACGCCTGACGGCGTCGCGGATGCGCTCCGTTCCTACATCCCGCGCCACCACGTCCAGCAGGGCGCGTGCCTTCGCACTGCCCTGCAGCGGGCGCTCCAGCACGCTGCGCACTTCGTCCGCCAGCGAAGCGTCCTCGCGAAGCTCGTGGCCGGCAACAGCCAGGCGATTGAAGCAGGCCGCGCAGGGGACTGCCACCTCCTCCAACCCCATCTCCTCGACCAGGGCCAGATTCCGGGCGGCCAGAGTTGTGCTCAGCAGGTGGTCCCTGCCGTGGGCGCTGCTGGCGCCGCAACAGTTCCAGCCGGGCACCTCGCGCAGCTCCACTCCCAGCGCCGCGCAGACGGCCCGCGCCGAGAGGTCATACTCCTTCGCAGTGGCGTGAAGGGAGCATCCCGGGTAGTAGGCATAGGCGCGATTATCCTGCATGGCCATCTCCCTCCCCGGCGCGCCGTCTGCACTCCTCGAAGATGCGCCGGACCTCCGCTTTGCCCTCCGGGGTCTCCGGCAGGATCGCAAGTTTGCCCTTTGCCATCATGGCCATTCCGGCGGGTACATCCTGGAACAGCCGGCCTGTCTTCAGCTTCAGAGCCGCCACCAGAGCCAGCTCATGCAGCCGGCCGCCCCGTTCCACTCCCTGCAAAAATGTATCGTGGAACGCCTGGATGGCGGGTTCCGGACAACGCACGCCACGGCGCGTCGCAATCTGGCGGAGGGAGTCCATCACGCGCGGAAGGTCCACCAGGCGGGGGCAGCGGGTGACACACGTGCTACAGCCGACACACAGCCAGATGGACCGGCTCTGGAGCACCTCATCAGCCATCCCGGCGAGCGCCATCCGCGTAACCTGGTTGGGCATCAGGTCCATCGCGAAGGCAACCGGACAGCCCGCCGTGCATTCGCCGCACTGATAACAGGCGGACAGCTTCTGACCGCTCAGGCGTTCGACCTCCCGGCAGAAGCCGGGCTCGGTCTTTCTGCCGCCGATCCTCACCTCGCCGGAGGTGGTGGCGGACTCAGCAGAGATCACATCACCCACGAGAGTGCACCTCTTTTGCGCTTGCAGGCCGCCGGGCTCGTGCAGGGACGCAAAGCTGGCGTCCCCTTTTGTCGCGAAGCCTGACGGCTGTATCCCGGGCGAAGATCCGGCGGGCGAGGCGCGCAGGCCGCCGCGGCGCGCTTTTCACCCGCCCTCACTGCAATGATAGCCTTTCGCAGCCTCTCTCGAAAAGAGGACTCTGGTACTACTCTTCACGAAAAGAACACGGAGCGCGGCGGGGCCGCAGTTTCCGGCCCGGAATCTCTTGACTTCCGCGCCTGCGTCCGATACCCTGAAAGAGACAGGTTGCGATTCTCCGCTCCCGTGCCACTCCCGTTAGACCGGGCAACCAGGAGGCACATGAAGATGTCAGGTTACAGGAAGACCCGGGGTTTCACCCTCATCGAGCTGCTGGTGGTCATTGCCATCATCGCCATCCTGGCAGCCATTCTTTTCCCCGTGTTCGCGCAGGCGCGCCACCGGGCCCGGTCGGCCAAATGCCTGGCCAACGCCCGCCAGCTGGGGACGGCCATGATGCTGTACGCGGACGACTGGAAGGGCAAGCTCCCCTGCACGAACTTCTACTACGGCTTTTCGGTGGGCAAGAAGAGTGACTGGGGGTTCGGTCTGCAGATCTGGGCCGACTTTATCTTCCCTTACGTGAAGAGCTACGAGGCTTACGTTTGCCCGGCCCGACCCCGGGAGACACCTCAGAGCGATCCCGGCAAGGGACAGGGGCTCGGCTACGACTTCGGCTGGGGCCGGATGACCAGGCCTCTTGGCTACGCGATGAACTGCTACACAGACGCCGGGTTCTACGGGCCGGACAGCGATCCTTCGCGCGGGATGAAGCAGGTGACCATTGAAGACCCGGCCAACAAGATCTTGCTGGGAGAGATGTCCACGGGCATCAGCCAGATCGGGGTGTGGCACCTGCAGTGGGTGGCCCGGTGCGCTCAGGCTCATCTGGGACGCGCCAACTGGGTGTTCTGCGACGGGCACGCCAAGTTCCTCAAGCCCTCGGAGACCATCGTCCCGAAATTCATGTGGAACGTCTCCGGTGAGTATCCAATCCGGCTCTGGCCGTTTTCGCCCATCAAGAACGCCAACAATGAGAAGGAAGCCCAGGAGTACGCCCTCCAGCTGCTCGGTTCCGAGGATCCGTAGAAAGAGGCGTCACTGAAAGAAGGGCCCCGGCTTGAGCCGGGGCCCTTTTACCATCGGCCACTAGCCTGTTTCCCTCGGTGGGAACCTGTGGCCACTGGGCTGTGGGGGCTATCATACCAGATCCTCCTACGCTGGTCGCGTAGCGCGGCGTAAGCCGCGCGTATCGAGACCATCCACCGGTGGGTGTGGTTTCGACTCGCCCGCCGGAGGCGGGCGGATCAAGCAGCGTATCGGGCTGCGGCGCTTGAGCGCGCAAGCCGATAAAATGCAGTGCAAGTCCAAACGGCGGAAAGGAAACAGCGTCAGATGGCCAGGCAGAGCAAGGCAAGCTGCATCGGCATCCTCACATCCGGAGGCGATTGTCCCGGCCTGAACGCGGCCATCCGCGGGGTAGCCAAGGCCGCCATTGCCAACTACGGGATGCAGGTGCTGGGGATCCTGGACGGGTTCAACGGGCTGGTGGAAAACCGCGTCATCCACCTGACCGACCGCGAGCTGGTGGGGCTGTTGACTCTCGGCGGCACCATCCTGGGGACCAGCCGCAACAAGCCTCACAAGATGCCGCAGCCCGATGGCACCACCCGCGATATGACCGGCGCCGCAGTGGAGACCTACCGCCGTCTGAATTTGGATTGCCTGGTCTGTATCGGCGGCGGAGGCACCGCCAAGAATGCTCTGATGCTGAAGAATCAGGGGCTGAATGTCATCACTCTTCCCAAGACCATTGACAACGACGTTTGGGGGACGGACGTGACGTTCGGATACGACTCGGCGATGAGCATCGCCACTGAGGCCATTGACCGGCTGCACACCACGGCGTCCAGCCACCAGCGCACCATCCTGGTGGATGTGATGGGCCACAACGCTGGATGGCTGGCGCTCGGAGCCAGTCTGGCGGCCGGCGCCGACGTCTGCCTGATCCCGGAGATCCCGTTCCGCTTCGAGCGCGTTGCTGAGGCCATCGAGGAGCGCCGGCAGAAGGGCAGACGCTTCAGCTTGGTGGCGGTCGCCGAAGGCGCACGTCCCGCTGTGCCTCCGGGCAAGAAGTCTGACACCCCTCCCGAGCCCGTCAACAGTGTGCAGCTCGCGGCGCAGATCGAGAAGGCTCTGCATACGGAGACACGCGTCACCACGCTGGGTTACATCCAGCGCGGCGGGACTCCCTCGCCTACGGATCGCGTGCTGGCGACCCAGCTGGGTGTGGCGGCGGCTGACCTGATCGCAGAGGGCACTTACGGCGTGATGGTGGCCGTGCGGAACGGAAAGATGGTCCCGGTGCCACTGGAGGAGGTGGCGGGGAAGAAGAAGACCATCGAGCTGGATCATCCGCTCATTCAGACCGCCCGCCGCATCGGGCTCTGCCTGGGTGACTGAGACCTTTCCCGGGTTTTGACGGCCCGCATCCGTTTCGGCATCCCGGTTGCTCTCGCGAAAGCCTTTCCGTCATTGTGCGAGGGCTTTTCCACGACCTGGGCGGCCAGAGGTGGACCGTGGCGGCCTTCCCCTCTCATGTGTGGGCTGCCCCCGCGGCCCTGCGCGGGAGCTGCCGCAGTGCGGCAAAGTCGAAGAAGGCCTCTTCCTTTTCGGAGAGGGTTGGGTAAGGGGTAGTCCTGTAGCACGTCCAGTTTCCCGTGCACCGGGAGTGTGTTTTTGGAACTCCCTCTACGGGGGTTGAGCCGTCCGGCGTAGCCGGACGAGTCGAAACCACAGCTTGTGCTGCAAGGTCTCGATACGCGCGGCCGGCGCCGCGCTACTCGACCACCGAAGGGCCTTGCGGCGGTCTTCCACGGTCTTGCGTGAACTGGTTCGTTGAAAACTCTTTTTACGGTGGTTGAGCCGCCCGCCTGCGGCTGGCGAGTCGAAACCAGGGCTGCACTGCCTGGTCTCGATACGCGCGGCTGGCTCCGCGCTACTCGACCACCGTAGGTCAAGGGATGTGCGCCGCAGGTGGAGCAGCGGCATCATCACTCTTGATGCCCGCGGCTCATTCCAGGGTATCTCAATAATGAGAGACTGCCTGACGAATTGTTCCGGCGACCTGGCAGGCGAACCTTGTCGGCTCGCCGGCCGTCTAATGGTGGGAGAGGAACTCTGGCACCGATGAAGCGCAAGGGAATGCTAAGGGGGTTGATGATGGTCATCACCGCCGTAGCCGTGGCTGCGGCGGCGCCTACGTTTGCCTCCATGGGCATCGCGCCCGCCGCGCCGGCTCCTCTGGGCGCCGCTTCCACACTGAGTGCGGCATCTTCGTCGGACCTCCCGCTGGGCTATGTGCGGGATGTTATCCAGGGCAACCGGACTCGGGGACCATACATGCTCTCCTGGAAAGGTATCCCGGCTAACCGGGAGTCCGTCATCATTGATGGCCGGCGGGCGTTGCGCGGTGTGGACTATCAGGTGGATCCGGCGAAGGGGCAGATCGCCTTCACGTCGCCTCTTTCGCAAACCAGCCTTGCAATGGTGGAGTATCCTCTGGATCCGGCAACGTCCGTGCGGAACGATGCCACTTTCACGGTTCCTCTGGAGTTGGATCTCTACTCTTCAGGCAACAGCAGTCTGAAGCTCACCACAGTGTACACTCAGAAGGGCAGCGCCGATGCGGCGCGGAGCGATTCGCTGCTTGGCCTCACTGGCTCGACGGCGCTTTCGCCCACCACGAAGCTTGAGACTGCTCTACTCCTGAAACCGGATTCCGGGGGAAGCTCGTCGAGTCTGGGTGAGCGCGCCGGCGGCAGGGTGGGGTTGACCACCACCCTGGCTCCGGGGCTGAGCCTGAGCGGCGCCTATGCGACGGCCGGACATCAGATGGCCGCCGGGAAGGACCGTGGGATCACGGCCGGACGCTCCGTTCAGGATCTGGCTCTGGCCTGGAAACCCGAGGGTGGCCGGCTGGCGCTGGACTCCGCCTATCAGCGCGTGGATATGGACAGCCGTGCGGGAGGTGGTGAAACCACCTCAGTCAGGCACAGTCTGGGGTATGCCTTGTCAAAGGATGCCCGCGTAACTTATACTCGCCTAGACACTCAGAAGGACGTGGGCGGAGGCAGCTCGCGCTCCGTTACGGATACGCTCCAGCTCGCCGGCAAGTTGGGAGACAGGACGTCCGCGAAGTTCACCTGGACCGGTGCCGAGAACAATGATTCGGTGCTGCGGACGCAGCACCTGTCCGTGAATTCGGCGCTGCTCACGGGCGTAGCCGTGGATGCCAGCTACCGGGTTTCCGAGTCGTCCCGGGAGGGCCAGGCAACCGCTCTGGATGTGGGGGTTACAGCGGCTCCCGCCAAGAACATCGAAGTCAAGGCGGCGTTCAGCGATCGCGATAGCACCGTCTCGGGGCCGGACACCTCCGGATCCATCCGGGTGGCGGCGCGTCCGGCGGAGCGGTTGAAGGTCTCTGCTGGCATTGCGGACCGGCAGGCGGGGCAGGTAGGCATCCGCAGCCGCGATCTGCGCATCGAGAGTCAGCCACTGGAGTTCCTGTCTGTTTCGGGCGGCTACGCATTCAACGACTCCGGAAATACCTCCGTTGTCGTCCGGGACATCGCGGCCACCGCCCGGCCCTGGGGCTTTGCCACTGTGGAAGGGGTCTTCAAGAACCGGGATTCCTCTTCCAGCGAGGTGAACACCTCCGCTCTGGCGCTCAGCGTGGCGCCGGTGAGCTTCCTGGGGATTACCGCCAGTCTGTCGCAGAATCCGGAGGACAACAAGGGGAACGTTCAGTATTTCGATGCCCGCTCCCTGGGAGTCAAGGCCAACATCGGCATCCTGTCTCTCACGGGCGGTTACTCGTCGAAGGAAGAGTACCTGGCCGGCCGCGAGTGGTGGGAGACGCGTCTGGGCCTAGGGGTGCGGCTGGCGCGCGCCACTCATCTCACCGGCGGTTACGAATACAGCGAGACCCAGGCCTCCCAGGGGCTGTCCAGCCGGCGCCTGACCGTCGGATTGAGGCGGGATCTGGGCAGCGATTTCAACCTGCTCCTTTCAGGCTCCCGGACCGATGTGGAGCAGTCCAACATCCCGGGGACCGACCGCCGTTATGAGGCGGAGGTTCGGCTTGGCGTAAGGTTCTGAGTCCCTTCCGCGGACGCGGGCATTGCGCGAGGCGCCCGGTGCCCGCTATCATAGGGCGGAAATGCCGGTTGATTCCGCCTCGCCTGACGTGCAAGATGCTCTCCACGCCGTCGTCCCCGACGTCCAGACCCTGTTAGACGCCGTAGGGTGCAGCCGCGCCTGCCCCGTGGGCACCGATGTCCGCGGCATGGTTGTGGCCCTCTCAGAAGGCCGTTACGCCGATGCTTACCGTTTTGCCCGCTCCCGGAACCCCTTCGCCAGCACATGCGGCCGGGTTTGCGATGCTCCCTGCCAGGCGTCCTGTCTCCGCGCCGCTCTCGATGAGCCCGTGCAGATCCGGCTGCTGGAGCGCTTCGTCTGCGAGCTCTACGGTCCGGAGTCCGTTCAGCCTGCAGAGTTCTCGCTATTTTGTTCAGCTCTGTATGGGTTTAGGCGGCAATCCATTACAACCAGGCGGGTGGCGATCATCGGGGCAGGACCGGCAGGACTTACCGCCGCGCACGACCTTGCCCTGATGGGCCACCATTGCGAGGTTTTCGAGAGGTTGGAACGGCCCGGAGGCCGCCTGGCTGCAATCCCGCCTTCCCTGCTGCACCCCTCTGTGCTTGATGCCGAGATCGCAGCCATTCTTAGACTGGGGACTACTCTTCATCTGTCCACTCACGTGGACCCTCTTGCCTGGGCGGGCCTCCTGGAGGAGGGATTCGACGCTGTCATCGTAGCGACGGGTGGGGGAGAATCTCCTTCCCCCTCGCTGGGTTTGTTCCCGGCCGGCAACCTGGTTCTGGGGCCGTCGCCGTTCGTGCACGCCATCGCCGATGGCAGCCGTGTGGCCCGGGAAGTTCATGCCTTCTTGACGGGCGAACACTTGCAGGAGCGGCAGACAGCGGTGCTCGTTCCGGCGGAAGTGAGGGAGCGTGTCCGGCCCCGGTCGCGCCCCGGCGGAACGGCCGTCCGGCCGCCGGTAGTGGATCTGCCGGCGGCCGGTGGAGAGGTACTCTCAATCGCGACATCCTTGTCTGAGGCCGATGCGCTGGCGGAGGCGGGACGTTGCGTGGACTGTCACCGTTCGGCGGTGATAGACGCGGCTCGATGCACCGCGTGCGGCATCTGTGTGGACATCTGTCCCGAGGATGCCCTCAGCGTCGTGCCTGAAAGCCGGGTGGCGTTCGAAGGGGAAGCGCCCTCTGCGCACGGCCTTTCGGTTCTGCTGAAGGATGCGGACCGGTGTACGCGGTGTGGATGGTGCTCGCCGGCTTGTCCGGAGAGGGCCATTACAGTGCAGGTGCTGGAAGCCGCCCGCGACGTTCTCCCGGGAGAGATTCAGGAATGAGCCGGCAGGCTCGCTTGCATGCGGTTCCTGGCAGCAGAGCCCGCGCCGCGCGGACGGTGTTGCCTGGCGACCGCCGCGTACGTCTGCGCCGGAAACTGGCGCTTCAGGGAGGCGTGATCGTGCTGCTGGTGTTGGCTCTGAAAGTGGGGGATACAGGGCTGCAGTGGGACCGGGTAGTATCAGCCGCGGCGGCGCTTGCCGGAATGACCATCTGGGTGGCGATCAACATTGCTGCAGCTACGCCGTGCCGGGCGGGTCTGCTGCTGGCGCGCTGCGCTTTGTTGCGCCGGGTGATACTTATGGCTGCAGTGGCCGTCACCGCCATCGGCCTCGCGGCTCTTGTCCGTTGATGGTCCGTCAAGGAGGCCGCCGGAAATGACAGTAATGACCAGACGTGAGGTGCTCGGTGTTCTCTCAGGGGCGCTGACCGTCGCCGCACTTCCCGCTGGTCCGGCCCCACCGGAACGCAGGCGGCCGATGCTGCGGGGCACCCTCTGGTGGTATGACCCCGGCATCTCCGGCGCGATGGGGCTGGATGGTTGGCGGAAGGAGCTGGCAGAACAAAAGGCCATCGGATTCGACCTCCTCTGGATCCTGAATGCGCATCCCGGCCTACCGGAAGCCGGCGGCCAGTTGCGGGATCTGATTGCGCTCTGCGAGAGGCGGGGCTTCTCGCTCATCGTCTCCGTGGCGATGACGCCGATGTGGTATGAGCGCTTGGACCTGGACGAAGAGAAGCAAGCCGTCCGGCAGTCCGTCGAAGAGCTGGCTCCCTTCCTGTGCGACACCCCGGCATTTTTCGGATGGTATCTTCCTCAGGAGATCTACTTCTGGACCGGTCCGGCCCACACCTACATCCGGGATCTTTACCGCTTCTCTGCGGATGCGTGCCGCCGTGCCATTCCGGGGAAGCCGGTGACCCTGTCGCCGTTCTTCATCCTGGACCGGACGAAGACCTTCGGCGACTTCTACGTGCCTTCTCCTTCGGAATACGGCGGCTACTGGGCGCAGCTTATCCGAGACGCTTCCGTAGACATCATCATGCTGCAGGACAGCGGGGAGCATTTCTCCTGGGTCACCAACAGCCAGCGCCGGCCATATTTCGCGGCCATGAAACAGGCGTGCGACGCGGCCGGAGCGCGCCTCTGGGGCAACGTGGAGTGCGCAGAGATGCACTTCAAGTCGCTCCGGGAATACATCCGGGTGAACGGCCGGGTGCATCACGCGGCGGCCAGGGAGAAACGCTGGCGGCCTGTTCCGCTGCAGCGCCTGATCTCGAAGATGGAACTCGCGTCGTCGTGGTGCGAAGATCTGGTGACGTGGGGATATCAGGAGTTCTGCCGCCCCGCCTCAGGGCCGGCCGGGATCCGGTGGTATGACGATTACCGGCGCTACGTCAGGCGGGCGCCGAGCGGCCTCTACTGACCGTAGCCGAAGATCACGTCGTCCCACCAGGCGGGCTGGGCGGCCAGCACGTGCTGGTTCCCCAGGATGATCCGGGAGACAGCCACACCGGACTTCCTGCGTCCGCTTGCAACCTCCACGTCATTGATGAGGAACCGCACGTCGTCCCATCCGCCGGTGTAAGGGTTCAGCCGGATCGTCAGCTTAACCCACCCCACAGTCCTCGGGACATTGGTGACCGACCAGCCGTCCCTCTCCGTGAAGATGCAGTAGAAGTTCGGCGAGACGGGGGTGTGGATACCGACTGCGAACCCATCGAACAGTTGCGTGGAGCCTCCCCGCAACTGCAGAAGCTGAGACTGTGGACCGCCACCGCCGTCGTACAGCCAGGCCGTCAACCCCACATTCGCGGAGTAGCGCTGGCCAAGGTCGTGTTCGCTGGCTTCCCTGGCATCGTCCCGCGAGAGGAAGGCGAACTGCCCGGACCGCGCGCGCGAGTTGTTGCGTGTCATCGGGAAGCATCCGGTGCATTCGCTCCAGGTGCCACTGTCGCTCTCGAAATCATCCGAGAAGACGATCTCCGGAGCCTGCACCGTCACAATGTCTTCGGCTGTCCGCGCGTAGATGATGCGCGCCTCGCCCGCTCCGGCGTCCTTGCAGCCGGCAATACCGGTCACGCTGACCACGCTGCCCGCCTCCGGCGGAGCCACCCCTGGCGGCAGCGACACCCTTATGCCGCGGATCCCGCTTCCGTCAATCACCTCGGAGCCGTCGGACAGGTAGAAATACCCAAGACTGGCCTTGGTCACCCGGCCGGTGACGCAGACCAGAAGCCCCAGGTTCAGCACTCCCGGAGAGTTCGGGAATCCCGCCCCGAACAGTCCCGGCTGATGCCCCCCGATGCGTCCCGCGGGCATACGAAGCGCTCCGGGCACTTTCTCGCCCCGCCGGACCACGAAGACCTGTGGTGAGGTCACCACCCGTTCGCAGTTGATGCGGTCCAGATAGCCTTTGACGCTTACCACGTCGCCCACGTTCAGCCCGGTGGTAGGTCCGTAAAGCGCAATGCCCGCGGAAGAATCGGGCTCCTGAATGTAGACACGGTCGTCGAGTACCGCGGTTACCACCTTGTTCCAGAACTCTACGGGCAGCCCGTCCATCTGCTGCTGCGCCTCGCCGATCCGCATCGGCGGGATGGACGGAATATAGACCGTGGTGCAGTTGAAGTCCACGATCGGCGCCGGAGCATCCGCCGAGAAGTAGACCTGATTTCCCAGTGTCACCTTGAAGGAGAGGATGTTGCCCGTGTCATACTTGGCGCGGTCGCAGACCCGCAGATACCACCGGTGGTTCTGCGAGGGTGGGAAGTAGGGCGCTCCCTCATCCACCTCCACGGAGAGCGCGATGACTGTGGAGCTTCCTCCCTGCCGGTTCCAGACGGTCTGGCTCCAGAGAGGGTCCTCCGGATTCCCGATCCCGAGCGTTACCTCCAGGTCGCCCACGTAACTGTGCGAGATCTGTATCTGGGCGACGGGAGGTTCCGGCACGGCCACGAAGTCCTGCGCCTGCACCAGCTGACCCGGCTCGGGGGCTACCTTACGCACTGTGGGCTTCAACACATAGCCCGGGTAGCTGGCGGTGACCTGAGTGGCCAGTGGTTCCAATCCCTGCAGGGCAAAATAGCCGGAGGCGGCAGAGGTGGCCTCCTTCCCGTTCCGGGATTCCCTGACGGTGGCTCCCTGCAGCGGAGCGCCGGGAACGATGGCCTCGAAACGGTCCGCCCTCCAGCCGTAATAGGCGCGAGTTCCGTCGGCGGTCAGCACAATACGGACCGAATCTCCGTCCACCCACGGCGTCCAGAACGCTTGCCGCGGACCGCTGTAGACAGCCACCACCGTGCCGCTCTGAGAGACGATGGATACGAAGTCGAAGTCCAGCTCCGTGTCCATCTCCGCGATGCGGACCCGCATCCGCACCGTGCCGGGCGGTCCCTGGATGGTGACCGTGTGGGTCGCGTTGTTCTCATACGGATGCGGCGACTGCCAGACGCCGTTCACGCTCTGCACCGTTCCGAACGTGACCCGGCCGGTGACGGCGGCGACTGGCGCCGTGCCTGTGAAGTCCAGGTTCGCTTGCCCCGTTTCCCCGATGGTCACCACATGGTTCTGGGGAGAGAATGTCCATCCGCTCCGGGCGGCGGAGACATTGTACTCGCCGGGCGGAACGTTGATGATATAGCGGCCCAGCTCGTCCGTTTGACCGGTGAAGATGTCACCCGGGGAGGTCGCGGTGACAAGCGCGCCCGGCACCGGGCTGCCGCTCTGGCTTCTCACCGTCCCGGCGACATATCCCCGGGGTAGGCCGCCTTCCACCACCAGGGCGAACGGCTGCGGACCCTGCGGCACATTGAAGGCCGAAACCGTGACGATATAGTCTCCAGGCGCGGGGGAGGGGATGTCCACCCCCTCAACGTTGTTGATTCGGTCCAGCTGTCCGTTCCCAGGGTAGATGGTCCCGCCGGGAGCGCGCACGGCCAGATCGAGGTCGTTCACCAGCGCCCGGGAGGCCGCTGCGTCGCCCGGGTAATCCGTCCAGGCCAGCACCACGCGCAGAGGGACCGCCGGATTCAACACACGCACCGTGTAGCTGCGGATCTGCCCCGTGGTCAGCCCTGACAGCTCATCCACCTCGAACCGGGCCACCGGCGGGTCCGGAGCTATGGCGGCCTTCAGGTCCAGCCGTCCCCAACCCTGGGCGTTGTCCGGCCGGGGGAAGATCTCCTGAAACGTGCCTGTGCCGTACTGTCCGGGAGCCATGTCCTTCGCGCTGCAGAGCAAAGTGGCTTTCACCAGCGCGGCGGAGGGTTCCGACCCTCGAACCTGCAGGTAGTGCTGCCGCACAAGCGCAGCCGCCCCGGCAACCATCGGCGCGGACATGCTGGTGCCGCCGGAATACGCGTAGTCTGCGTTATAGGCGCCCCATCCAACTCCTGCCTGAGGGTCCCGGCTGCGCGCGGATATGATATTGGTGCCGGGCGCGACGATGTCCGGCTTGATGCGTCCGTCGTCGCAGGGGCCGCGCGACGAGAAGGCAGCCAGTCCGTCCGCGTTGTCCGAGATCGGATCTTGGAACAGCGGGCTGACCGGGAACAGGTTTCCCCAGATGGAACTTCCCCAGGTGGTCTGAAGTCCACCCGAGAGCCGCACGGATTCGCTGGCGCCCACGGTGATGCAGTTCTTCGCCGTTCCCGGGGAGGCGATGGAGTCCGGATCCACCCTGCCGTCTGAGTTCCGGTCGGCGCCGTCGTTTCCCGCCGAGAAAACAATGACCATATCCGGGCGGGTCCACGCGAAATAGTCCAGCTGGCGGGCCCGGGCGTCGTAGCCGCCGAAGATGCTGGCTCCCCAGCTGTTTGTATGCACGCGTGCTCCCGCCCCGTAAGCCTGGTCAAACAGCTCGCCCAGATTGTCCGGCAGCCCGCTGAGCTTTCCGCCGTCGTCAATCAGGCTCTGGATGACCAGACCGGCCCGTGGTGCGACTCCCGCAAAGGAGTCTCCGTAATCCCCGGTGGCGGGATTGGCTCCGGAGAGCACACCGCTGCCCAGAACGGTGCCTGAGACATGTGTTCCGTGACCGTGGGGGTCGTTCGTGAGTCCGGGGCGTCCGCGGGCGAAGCCTGCCACCACGCGCCCCTGGAAGTCCGGGTGCAGGTTGGGGTTGCCCACCCCGAGATCCAGACCGGTGTCCGCCACCGCCACGATCTCGCCTTCCCCGTAGATGCGCGCCGTGCTCCAAGTCTGGCGCACATTGGCGATGCCGGCGGCGACGTTGTTCATCAGCCGCGCCTCCGCCCGGGGTTCCACCCAGCGCACGCCGGGAACCTGTCCCAGAGTGCGGACGCTTGCGGGCGCTCCCGAAACCACGAACACGGGACCGTCAGGACCGTCCGTCCGCGAAACTACCGTGATCCCCTTGCGCTCCAGCGCCTTCTGGATGGCCTGTGGATCTTCCTGCGGGAAGCCCAGCACCGTGAACTCAGATGCCGGTCCCCGGTCAGGAATGCCTGGAGCTACGCGCAGTGACGCGTGATATGCCCCCACCCACCGCACTTCGGGGGAGCGTCTCAGGCGATCGGCGGTGGCTGCGTCCGCACGGACCAGCAGGGCGTTCTCGGGGATGTAGGAGATGACAGATGCGCCGGAGGTTGATGCAAGCTGCTTTTCAATCTCCGTCACCGGCCGGTGGAATTGAACCAGCCAGTATCCATCGGGCGAAGTGGCTGTTTGCAGGATGACGGGCGCACCGGGACCGGCGGGGTCGAACGCGCCGGCCTTCAGGTGAAGCATCTGGGCGTCGCAGCGCACAGCGCCCGCCACCACAAGAAGGAGCGCGGCGACAAACAGGCTGTACCCTCGGTTGCCCAACGCTTCGGGATTCCTCCTCCGGACCGGCCGGCGTTATGCCTTCGCCATATCGTCTGGAAGGCGCGATTCTCGCAATAAAATGGACGACTCCTACCTTTGCATTGTTCCTCACACCCTTCGCGCCTGTCCATCCGGACATCTCTCCGCTACAATAAATGCCATACCAGCCAGGGTCACGATTGATGGTCTGGTACGGGAGAGCGAAGGAAGGGGGCACATCACGTTGGGATATCCTGAGCCACTGCCTCAGCGGGATCTCGAAGAGCTGTTCGGACGGTTCGCCTGGAAGGCAAACGGCCAGAGCGCTATTACCATTCTGGGGGACTGGGTCGAGCGCTTCATCACTACTGTCTATATTCCCGAACTGGACGGCGTGCCTGCATTTGGCGGTAAGTTCAACGGCCGGGTGCGGTGGCATGTGCGCGGTGTGGAGCAACTTCAACGCGCTTTCCGGGAGATCGGGCAGAAAGGCCTCACGAAGCACATTCTTTTGTGGGGAGGCTCGTTTGTTCCGCGAAGAATGCGAGGCAGCTCCAGTCTCAGCCGTCATTCGTGGGGCATCGCCTTCGATATCAACCCTTCGGAGAACGCCTTCGGGAGGGAGCCTGCGGCCGCCGGCAGGCCGGGCAGCGTGAGGGAGCTTGTTCCGGTGTTCGAGAAGCACGGCTTTGCCTGGGGAGGGCGCTGGCGGGAGTCCCGGCGGGACGGGATGCACTTCGAGATCGCCCGTATTCCCGAGTACCGTACGCAGGAATCCGAGTCCGGAGCACGCCTCTTTCTGGATGGGCGGGAGTCCGGAGTCCCACTGATGCTGAAGGATGGCGTGAGCTATGCCTCTCTGCGGCTACTGGCAGCGGCCACTGGAGACTTGTCTCCCGGCGAGGACCGTCTGATCCCTGTGGCTCAGTATCTGAAGGCGCGCAGCTTCCATGTCTCGTGGAATGCCAGAGAGAAGGCCGTCCACGCGGTCCGGCAGTGAGTGGCATATGAGGCTGACAGTCATCGTCGCAGGAATCAGTCTGGCATGCGGATTGCGTGTTGCTTCCGCCCCACCTTCGGCTCCGGGAGTGGCTTCGATGGAACATATCATCGTCTACCGGGACCCGCAGTTCTACTGCGCCTTTCCGTCTGTGGTTCGCATGCCCGACGGAGAGCTTGTCTGCGCCTTCCGCCGGGCTCCGGACCGGCGGGCGCTGTGGGGCGCTCCCGGGCACACTCATACGGACCCCAATAGCTATCTGGTGCTGGTGCGCTCGAAAGATGACGGGCACACGTGGACATCCAGGCCAGAGCTGATCTACGCGCATCCGATGGGTGGCTCGCAGGATCCCTGCCTGGTTCTGCTGGCGGATGGATCCATAGTGTGCTCCAGTTATGCCTGGGCACTGATTCCGCCGGAGGGCCAGCAAAAGGTGGGAGATGCCCTTTCGCACCCACCCTTCGCATTTCTGGGCGGTTACTTGCTGCGCTCCCCGGACGGCGGGCGAAGTTGGTCTGGCCCCTTCGAGCCACCTACTGTTCCCGGTGACGTCTCAAAGGACGCTCTGGGCCGTCCATGCCCTGCGTTCAACAGAGGGGCGATCCTTCCGATGCCGGATGGCAGCCTGCTGTGGGCGGTCGTGCGCACGGACAGCCTGCGCCCGCGCCACTCCTCCGTACATCTTATGCGCTCGAAAGACCGGGGAGAGACCTGGAGCTATGTCTGCCCGGTGGCGCAGGATGCCCGGGTAACCTTCAACGAAACGTCGCTCATCCGGACGCGCGGCGGAGACATCGTGGCTTTTATGCGCACCGCGGACTTCGATGGAAAGGCCGCGATTGCTCGCTCGCGGGACGGCGGCCGTTCGTTCGAGCCGTGGGAGGATGGGGAGGTCTTCGGGCATCCCTTCCATGCCATCACGCTGCCGGACGGGCGCGTGTTCGTGGTATACGGCTATCGCCGGGCGCCTTTCGGCATCCGGGCCAAGCTGCTAGACCCCGAGTGTACGGATTTCCGGCAGGCGCCGGAGATCGTCATCCGGGACGATGGCGGGAACACGGATCTGGGCTATCCCTGGGCGGTTTTGCTGCCGGACGGGAAAGTCCTGGTGGTCTATTACTTCAACATAGCGGACGGCACACGCCACATCGCTGGGACCATCCTCACCTTCGAGAAATAGGCGCCGCAGCAGGAACCCTGCGCTTCTGCAAAGAGTTTTCACTAGTGCAGTGAGTCATCCTGGCCGGCCGCTCCGGGGGATGCTTGCATGAGAATCTTCACGCTCATTTCGGTTGCGGCGCTAGCTTTTGCCGTGCTGGCTTCTCTGGCCCGCGAGCGCCAGATGGCGCAGCGGTCAGATCTTCATGTTGCGATGGAGACTTTGAGCGCCAACGCGGAGGGAGAGAGAAAAGTGGAAAAGGCGACTTTCGGCGCGGGCTGCTTCTGGGGAGTCGAAGCGGCCTTCCGCAAGGTTGATGGTGTGGTGGAGACGGCCGTCGGCTATAGCGGAGGGCATACGGCCAATCCCACATACGAGGACGTCTGCAGCCACACCACAGGCCACGCGGAGGTGGTGCAGGTGACGTTCGACCCCTCGAACGTCTCCTACCGTCAGCTTCTGGACGTGTTCTGGAGCATTCATGATCCCACGCAGGTGAACCGGCAAGGCCCCGATATCGGAGATCAGTATCGTTCCGTGATCTTCTATCATTCGGAAGAGCAGCGCCGCGCCGCGGAGGAGTCGAAGGCTGTCCTGGAGGCAAGCGGCCGTCTGGATCGTCCTGTGGCCACTAAGATCGAACCGGCGAAGACCTTCTGGCGTGCTGAAGAGTATCATCAACGGTATTACGAGAAGCGGGGCATCTCACCCGGCTGCGCCCGCGGTTGAGGAATTCGGCGAAACTTGTTCGAAGGGTCGGGGCGGAGCCAGTATGGCTCCGCCCCGCTGGCGTTTCAGCGTCTTGTTTTGTGCCCTGCCCGGATCAGCGGCTGCGGCGGGCGAACAGCCCGGCGAAACCGATCAGACCGGTCGCCAGAGCTACCACGCTCGCCGGCTCCGGCACCACACCCGTGGCGCCGGTCATGACGCGGAAGATATCCGTGTTGTCAATGTAGGCGCCCCGCACGGGGTCAATGCCGGTCGCATACTGGGCGAACAGCTCCGACCCGGCGCCCTTGGCGAACAGCGGCACCAGAGTGTTCGTGTGGCTGCCGCTGTGGTACTCGAAGCCCGGAAGCACGCCCACACCGTTGTTGACCAGATCCACCGACTTGCCGGGGCCGGTCAGCATGCCGCACTCGTGATCGCTGGTCACGATGAGCAGGGTCTCGTCCCAGCTGCTGTTGGCTTCCACCCAGTTGATGACCGCGTCCACCGCGCGATTGAAGTCCATGGACTCCTCGATGGCGCGAGCCATCTGGTTGGCGTGGTTGGCCCAGTCAATGGCTCCACCCTCGATCAGCAGGAAGAGCCCGTTCGGATTGTTGTCCAGCACGTTCAGAGCGGCAAGGCTCATCTCAGCAAGCGACGGCAGTGCCCCGTTCAGCGGGTCGCTGCCCGGCACGTCGGTGGGCGAGTAGCCGGAGCGAGCCTGGTTGGCCGTCGTGTAGGACTGGATCGTCCCGATGTAGCGGCCGGTGGGATTGCCATTGATGAGGCCCAGGAACTCGCTGCGGGTCTGGATGTGCTTCAGTCCAGGATACTCGTTGTTCTTCAGCTTGTTCCACGCCTCGGCTCCACCCACGTAGCGCGGGTTCATCGCTGCGGGCTGACCGTCGTTGTTGAAGTCCGGGTTGCCCGCCCCGAAGATGACGTCCAAGCTGGAGTTGATGCCTTCGATGGCGATCTCCGCATAGCTGTCGCGGCGGTTGTGGGCATAGGCGCCGGCCGGCGTTGCGTGGCTCCACTGAACGGTGGAGATGGATCCGGCCGCGCGTCCGGCCCACTTATACATCTGGGCGAAGGTGGTCAGCGGCTGACCGTCCACGCTGATGTTGAGGATGCCATCGTAGTTCTTGACACCCGTCAGCATGGCGGTGATGGCGGAGGCTGAGTCCGTTGCGCCCGTCTTCAGATAGTCGGTGTTGTACTTCCCGTTCACCCATGCCCGGGCCGGGTCGTAGCCGTGGCCGCTGGCGGAGTAGGTGGACATTGCGAACTGGACCGGGAACTTCTGATAGCTCTGGGCGGCCGCGCCCGTCCAGAAGTTGGTGGCCTGAATGGTGTTATAGCCCCATCCATCTCCCACCATCAGAATCACGTTCTTGGGCGCCGCTGACGCAGACGAGACGATCGTTGCGAGCGCAGCGGCCCCTGCGGCAAGGGTCTTCGCGTTCATTCCTTTTCTCCCTTCCTGGAATGAGGTGACTGGACTTCGGAATCGCCGGACCCTCCGGCATCCTGTCCGGGGACAAGTGTAGCGGGGGGGTCTCACAGACCGGTTCATTGCCGGTTGTCCATCGTTCAAGTTTCAGAGCGGCATGAAAACTCCTGCGAAACCCGGGCGGCGGGCATCGTTGCGAAATGCTGAAAAGCAAGCCTTCAGGTTCTGCGACCCGGTTTCAGCCGCGCGCTTTCTGGTATCCAGGAGCCTTGAGTGTCGCCCTGATGCGCATTTGAAGACACGTTACGCGCCGCTTACTGGTTAGTTATTCTGGTGGCCGCGCCGGGTGCCCTCTGCTATATACTCTCCGGGTATCCCGCCCGTTCGTCCGAATCAGGGAAGGAGTTCTGAAGATGTCCGCACTGCACCCGCTGGGCGCAGTCCCTGCCCGGGAGCGCAGGGAGCGCCTGCTCGACCTCATCCGCCGCGAGGCGTATATGGAGGGCGACTTCACGCTTTCCAGCGGCGCGAAGTCCAGCTTCTATCTGGACTGCCGCCTCGTCACTTTGCACCCCGTCGGCGCCCTCCTGGTCGGCACATTCGTGGTGCAGGAGATGAAACGCCTGGGAGTCACGTGTGTGGGTGGACCGACACTCGCGGCCGACCCCATCGTGGGGGCCGCAGTTGGTCTGAGCCCTCTGATGGAATGGCCGGTGGATGGATTCATTGTGCGCAAGGCCGCCAAGGAGCACGGGACGGGTAAGTTGATCGAGGGTCGCCTGCCCGAAAACGCGGATGTACTGATGGTGGAAGATGTGATCACCTCGGCTGGTTCGGTCATTCATGCCATCGAGGCGGTGCGGGAGCGGGGATGCAATGTGAAGGCGGTCTGGGCGCTGGTGGACCGGCAGGCAGGCGGGGTTCAGGCCATTCAGGATCTGGGCATCGAGGTAAGGCCGATGTTCACCCTGGAGGAGGTGCAGGCAGCGCGGCCGGAAGGGGACGACTCCCGCCGCGGCGTGGCTCCGTGGGACAGACACTGGAAGCCGTCGTCTGGATCAGGGGCGGGGGAGGCGCGGTCCGATGGGTGAGCTGCGCGGAGTCATCTTCGACATGGACGGAGTGCTGATTGACTCCGAGGAGTACATCTGCAAGGCGGCCATCCAGTTTCTGGCGACGAAGGGAATCAACGCAAAGCCCGAAGATTTTATCCCCTTTGTCGGGGCGGGGGAGGATCGCTACATCGGTGGCGTGGCGGAGAAATACGGCCTGTCGCTGGACCTGGAGGAGGCCAAGCGGCAGACCTACACCATCTATGGAGATCTCATCCACGGCCGTCTGGGACCCCTTCCGGGAGCGCGCGAATTTGTCTCACGTTGCCGCGAGCGCGGGCTCAGGCTGGCGGTGGCAAGCGCGGCGGATCTGATGAAGGTGGAAATGAACCTGCGCGAGATCGGTTTCCCGCCCGGAACGTTCGATTCCATCGTCACCGGCTCGGACGTAACTCACAAGAAGCCGCATCCGGAAATCTTCCTGACGGCTGCGGAGCGGCTGGGCCTGCAGCCCCCGCAGTGTCTGGTGGTGGAGGATGCCGTCAACGGCGTCCGGGCTGCGAAAGCGGCCGGCTGCCGGTGTCTGGGGATCCTGACCAGTTTCTCGGCGGAAGATCTTCGCGAGGCGGACTGGCACGCGCCAGATCTGGCAGGCGCTCCCCCGGAGTGCCTGGAGTGGTAGCTTGATACCCAGGCAGGTGGATCGGAGCGTGGAGCGAGTTGTTTTACCGGCTCGCCCTGTTACTCGGGATCTCTACGAAGTAGAACAGTCCAACTCGATTTCTGGATTCTGCCAGGCATACCTTGGGGATGTCATTCTGAGCCGAAGGCGAAGAATCTTTGTGAAGCTTGCAGCGGAGCGGTGGTATTGAGGTCTTACTACGTCTACATCCTCGCAAGCCAGTCTCGGCGGCTCTACGTGGGCGTGACTTCGGACCTTGTTCGGCGGATTGGGCAACACAAGATCAAGCAGGGTTCAAGATTCACGGCCCGGTATCAGATTCACAGGCTCGTCTATTTCGAGGAAACTCACGATGTCGTCTCGGCGATAGCCCGGGAAAAACAGCTGAAGGGGTGGAAACGCGCCCGAAAGGTCGAGCTGATCGAATTGGTGAACCCCGGGTGGGAAGATCTCAGTGCGGGTTGGTTCTCTCTACGTGACTAGGGTCTGTCCACTGAAAGCAAGACGGTTGCACTGTCAGAGAAAATCCGTATCCCCGTAGGAGGGTCATTAGAAGTATGAAACGGTCGGCAATGATTGTGCGCGTTACATCTGTACTCACCATCTCCCTGAGTTTGCTGCTTGGGTTTGTCCGGCCCTCCCCGGCGGTCGAGGAGGGTTTCATCAACCTTTTCGATGGCCGCACGCTGCAGGGGTGGCAGCTGGTTGGCGGTCACGGTCCCGGCTATGTCGTCCGGGACGGACTGCTGGTCTGTCCTGCGGATGGAGGAGGCATCCTGTTCACGGATCGCCAGTACAGTGACTTCGTGCTGCGGTTCGAATTCCGGTTGGATAAGGCGGGCAACAACGGTGTGGCCATCCGCTCCGCGCTGGACGGCAGCCCCGCGTATGACGCTATGGAGATCCAGCTGCTGGACGACGATGATCCCGCCTATGCCCGGCTGGAGCCCGGCCAGTACTGCGGATCTATCTACAAGGTGGCTCCCGCCAGACGAGGCGCCCTGAAAAAGCCAGGCGAATGGAACGCGATGGAGATCGCCGCCATCGGCCGGCGCATCCGGGTGACGCTGAACGGCCGGCTTATCGTCAATGCGGATCTGAACAACATCCGGGATCCTCGCATCATCGCCGAGCACCCGGGCATCTTCCGGGACAGGGGATATATCGGTTTCATGGGACACGGGCCTAGCGAGGTCGCCTTCCGCAACGTGCGCATCCGCGACCTCTCACGTCCCGAAAGGCCGAACACTCCTCCGCCGGGATTCCGGACACTCTTCGACGGTAAGACTCTGAGCGGCTGGAAGGGTCTGGTGGAGAATCCCCCTAAGCGTGCTCAGATGGCCCCCGAGGAGCTGGCGGCCGCGCAGGTGAAGGCCGACGAGCGGATGCGGCAACACTGGAAGGTGATGGACGGGGTCCTGGTCTTTGACGGCAAAGGGGATAGCCTCTGCACGGCGCAGGATTACTGCGACTTTGAGCTGCTGGTGGACTGGAAGATCGAGCCGGGCGGCGATAGCGGGATCTATCTGCGTGGGAGTCCCCAGGTCCAGATCTGGGACAACCCCATCGGGTCCGGCGGGCTCTACAACAACAAAGAGAATCCTTCGAATCCTTCAAAACGGGCCGATCGCCCTGTTGGCGAATGGAACCGCTTCCGTATCGTTATGGTGGGCGATAAGGTGCACGTATTCCTGAACGGGGAGCTCGTGGTCAAGAACGTCACCATGGAGAACTACTGGGAACGTGAACGGCCCATCTATCCGTGCGGGCAGATCGAGCTGCAGAATCACGGCAACACGCTCTACTTCCGCAACATCTATATCCGGCCGTTATAGCTTCAAGGTTCGCGGCATCCTCGGGGACTGAGCGGGAAACCCTTAGCTGCCGGCTTCCCGGACGGCGCCCTCGGCTTCCGGATGGGCTCCGGCGTCTTGCTTTGGCCACCTGATGGACGCCGCGATGCTCAGTGTCAGAGCCGCCCCGATGAACGCCAGGGATACTTCGGTGGAGATGGTCTTCGCGTGGGTGTAGTGGTTTACCAGCATCTTGATGCCCACAAAGACCAGGATGGCTGACAGCCCGTAGTGCAGGAAGTGGAACATCCGCACGACGCCCGCCAGCGCAAAATAGAGCGCCCGAAGTCCCAGGATGGCGAACACGTTGGACGTATAGACGATAAACGGGTTCTGCGTGACTGCCAGAATGGCGGGAATAGAATCCACCGCGAAGATGATGTCCGTGGTCTCGATGAGCAGGAGCACCACGAAAAGCGGGGTGGCCACTAACCGGCCGGCCTGCCGGACGAAGAAACTGCTGCCGTGCAGCTCGGTGGTGACGGGCATCACGCGGCGGAACAATCGCAGGACGGGGTTCTTCTCGGGGTGGAGCTCCTTGTCTTTTTCAAAGACCAGTTTGATACCGGTCACCACCAGGAAGACACCGAACACGTAGATGATCCAGTCGAACCGCCGGATCAGCGTGATTCCGGTGGCGATGAAGATGGCCCGGAACACAAGAGCCCCGATGATTCCCCAGAACAGCACCCTGCGCTGGAACATCCCGGGGATGGCGAAATAGTTGAAGATCAGGACGAAGACGAAGATATTGTCAACGCTGAGAGATTTCTCAATCAGGTAGCCCGTCAGGAACTCCAGCGCGATCTCCCTGGCCTCCGCCCGCTCCGGCCAGAACAGCAGCAGCCCGGCATTGAACACCAGCGCCAACGCGATCCAGAACAGGCTCCACAGAAGTGCTTCCCGGATGTCAATCTCACGCGCCTTGCGGTGAAAGACTCCCAGGTCCAGAGCCAGCATGGCCAGTACGAACAGGTTGAACAGGACCCAGGGGAGGATGTTGTCTGTCATTCAGGATCGGCAGCCTTTTCCAGGGATTTTCCCACGGGGGCTTCAGGGGCAAGCGGCCTTCGCCCCTCCCGGATGCCCCGCCGCATTGTATCCCGTTTCCCGGCCGCCTGTCCCGGAAGGACTTCTTTCCGCAAGGGACGCCGTGCTTTGCCAGGCTAGCAGCCCGACCTCATCCTTTCCCACCGCGGTCACGTGGCGGGGCGTCAGCCGCGCATGTCGAGACCACCTATGCCGGTGCCTGTGGTTTCGACTCGGCCGCCTTCGGCCAACGGCTCGATCGGCGTAAATGTCACCTTGTTCGTGGGGACGGGCAAGGGTTTGTAGGAGGGTGGCTTCCCTTCACAGGCTTTTGGCCGAGGAGGCTTTACTCCAAACTCTGAACCCGAGCCCCCGGTCCTGACTACTCCAGCGTCTTGCTCCACTTCACGTGCCCGTCCGCGAAGACGATGACGTAGCCTTCGGGTGGCGTGGGGATGTAGCCCAGGCGCGTTTCAGCTGGGTTTTGGATGTCGGTCAGACGCTCGGCGGGTGCGAGGTAGACGAAGCTGTCCAGTATTTTTCCGGAATCCGGCAGATACGGCTTGATCGCGTTGGCAAACTCGGACGCAGAGGGAAGACGTTGCTCATTGTCCGTCTTTGGCCGTTGTGTCAGACTGCGTCGCGCTCTAGCCAGTTCCCTCCGGCGGGGCGAATAAGGGAACGGGGCGCACTCGAAAGCGCGCCCCGCTGCGCCTTTCCTCACTTCGTGGAGTCGCTCAGGAGGTGGCTTTTACACGCTCTTCTTGAGACATCTGCGCGAGCGTCTTGACCTCTTCGATGCTCAACGAGAGACCCTCGGCCACCCGTGTGCCATACTCCGGGTCCGCCTTGTAGAACAGCGCTGTCTGCCGGAGCTGGAGACGCTTCTGCGCTCCCTTCAAGTGGCCCACAATATTGGAGATGAGGTTGGCTCGGTCCTGGTCGGTCATCACGTCTCGGTACAGCGCTCCCGCCTGAACGAAGTCATCGTCCGTCAGCGTGTAGGAGTGTCTTCCGGCCTCGCCTTCAACGCCAATCTGCGGCGGGGCCACGGACGGATCCGGACCCGGCCCGCCGAACGTGTTCGGCCAGTAATTAGGCGCCCCTCCGCCGTTGTCGTCAAAGCGCATCGCTCCATCGCGTTGATAGTTGTGCGCCTTGCAGCCACGCGGCGCGTTTACCGGCAGGAGCTGATAGTTCGGCCCCAGCCGATGCCTGTGCGTGTCTGGATAGCTGAACAAACGTCCCTGCAGCATCTTGTCGGGCGACGGGCCGATACCCGGCACGAAGTTGCCCGGCGAGAATGCCGACTGCTCCACTTCCGCGAAGTAGTCTTTCGGGTTGCGGTCCAGCACCATCCGTCCCACATCCATCAGGGGGAACTCCGAATGCGGCCACACCTTCGTCACGTCGAAGGGATCGAAGCGGTAGGTCCGGGCTTGCTCAGGGGTCATGATCTGTACTTTCAGCTTCCACGCGGGAAACTCGCCGCGTGCGATAGCCTCGAACAGATCGCGGGTGGCGCAGTCCGGGTCAATACCCCGCATCCGGTCTGCTTCCTCGCCGGTGAAGTTCTGGATTCCCTGCTCGGTCTTGAAGTGCAACTTGACCCACCAGTACTCCCCCTGCGCGTTGTACCACATGAAGGTGTGGCTGCCGTAGCCGTTCATGTGCCGGTACGTCCGGGGAGTTCCCCGGTCCGAGAACAGTATGGTCACCTGGTGAATGGACTCCGGTGTCAGGGAGAGAAAGTCCCAGAACATATCCGGATCTTTCAGATTGGTGACCGGGTGGCGCTTCTGCGTGTGGATGAAGTCCGGAAACTTCAGAGGATCGCGGATGAAAAACACCGGCGTGTTGTTGCCCACCAGGTCGTAGTTGCCCTCTTCCGTGTAGAACTTCACCGCGAAACCCCGCGGATCCCGCTCGGAGTCCGCGGAACCTTTCTCGCCACCCACTGTGGAGAATCGCACGAATACCTCCGTGCGCTTGCCGATTTCTGAGAGGAACGCCGCTCGTGTGTATTTCGTCACGTCGTGCGTCACCTCGAAATAACCGAACGCGCCGGCGCCCTTCGCGTGGACCACACGCTCAGGAATGCGCTCACGGTCAAAATGCGCCAGCTTCTCGATGAGATGGGTGTCCTGAATGAGGACTGGTCCCTTTGGTCCCGCCGTCTGCGAGTCCTGGTCTCCGTCTACGGGCATCCCCGTGCTTGTTGTAAGTCTCTTCTGTTCAGCCATCGTCCTGGCTCCTTTCGGCGCCGTGCAGCCCTTCATCTGCAGTATCCGGCCCTGCTGCTTCACAGGCCGGACACAGACCACGGAACTCCACATGGGTGAAGCGGACCGTTCCCTTAACGCCCGTGCCGTCCGGGAACTCCAGATGATCCAGTCCGGGAGCGTGTACGTCGCGGGTGAGCCCGCAACGCAGACAGACGAAGTGGTGATGGGGGACGGTGTTTCCGTCGAAACGGGTCTTCTCTTCGCGCGGCCGCAGTGTGCCCACTAGCCCCAGGTCTTGAAACAGGGACAGAGTGCGGTACACCGTATCCAGAGACACCGTGGGCATCCGCCTCCGGATGGCGCGGAAAAGGGTCTCGATGTCCGGATGGTCCGCCCGGGTGGCGACCTCGCGGTAGATCTCCAGGCGCTGGTGGGTGACCTTGATGCCCGCCCGCCGGAGCGCCTCCGCGAAGCGCTTCATCAACTCTTCGATGTTGTCATGCGTCCCGCTCATATCGGCTCCGTAGTGTATCGGACTATATACGAAATAGGAATGAAGCCGCAAATAGTATGGACCGGACTTATTCCTCCGCTTCGTTCCTCTTCGGGCTATGAACTGCAATCCGGGTAAGGCGCAGCTCGCCCTGCGAAAAAAATTCGCCAAAAACAGGTATTTCCCCGCTTGCACAAATAACCTGCAGTCGCTTACCATTACTAGTAGCATTAGTTGCGCGGCTCCTGCTGGAGATGTTCTCGCCAGGGCAAGCCGGGCAGCGATGTCTCCGTGTGACACAGCAGTGCAGCAGCAAAAGGAGGGAGAAATCTCATGCATCGGGTGATCTGGCTGCGCTTCACGGCAGGGGTGCTCGTCCTTATGGCAGCCACCGCCGCGCAGGCGCAGATCGGGACATATCTTTTCAACTCCAACAACCAGGGTTGGCAGCAGACTTGGATCGGATATAACTCCGGTCCCAATGAGTGGCTCTATCCGAACGCTCCGGCGGACTGGACTGGCTCCTACGGGGTCGGATTCCCGGATGGCAGCATCTACCAGACCTCCAACGGGAGCAGCTGGGAGAAGAGACCGTATTACCTCGGGGTGATCGGCACCACTCCTGCGGCCAGTCTCGGAGACCTGACGGGTCAAACGCTACAGGTGTATATCCGCAGCACCGCCAACTGGCGGGGCCGTGTCGATACGGACAAGGTCTATGCCCGGTGGGTCATCGCCAGAGACAATGGCAATGGCACCTACAACCAGTGGGTCTCGAAAGCGGCCTACAGCATAGACCTGAACGCACCGGAGTTCGGCACGGGCACGGATGCGGACTGGGTGCTCAAGAGCATCGCTCTGGTGGAGGCGAACTTCTTCAAGTGGCCGAATCAGAGTGACGTCACGGGCACTTTTTCCGCGGTGCTTACAAACTACAACTCGTTCGGCCTGGCCATCCTGCCCACGGCTGCTGGAAATGATGACCTGAGCAACTGGAATGGTCAGCCGGGGACGTGGGGGTTTGGTGGCACACTGCTCCATTTCGGTGCGACGGCGAAGGATGGAACCGGCAACGCCACGTGGGGCGTTGACGGGTTTGGTGTTCAGCCGATTCCCGAGCCGGCCTTCTTCCAGATGGGAGCCCTGGCGGCTCTGAGCGGCCTTGGTCTGCTCCGCGCGAGGCGGCGCAACGGCTGAAGGCAACGTTGATCTGAATCACGGACGCGGCCTCCCGCAACCTTGCGGGAGGCCGCGGGACTTTATGGCAAATCCCGTTCGTGCATTGCTGGCCGTGGGGGGGGCAGGGGCAGCTTCCCCGAAAAAGGAACCGTTCACGGGAACGCAAGCCCTGCCCCGGAGGGGTAAATTGAATCCATCAAGCACAATGCAGATACCCACGAAGGAGGTCCCGAATGAAACTGCTTTCCAGAGACGATCTCCGGGAGATGACCCGTGTGGAGAATGGCCCCTGTGTATCCATCTATATGCCCACGCACAGGGCCGGGACCGACACCCAGCAAGACCCCATCCGCCTGAAGAACCTGATGCGCCAGGCAGAAAAGCAGCTTCCGGATTTCGGGATCCGGCCGGGCGATACCGCCCGCTGGTTGAAACCGATCCAGTCGCTGGTGGATGACGAGACCTTCTGGCAGCGCCAGAGCGACGGGCTGGCGGTGTTCCTGGCGGAGGGATTCTTCAGGTATTACCGTGTGCCCATCTCCTTCGAGGAGATAGCGCACGTCGGATCCTCGTTCTACCTCAAGCCGCTGATGCCTCTGCTTGTTGGCGACGAGCCGTTCTTCCTGTTGGTGCTCAGCCAGAAGGAGGTGCGCTTCTTCCACGGCACGCGCGACAGCATCCGCGAGATCTTCGTGCCCGGGATGCCCACCAGCCTCGCCGAGGCGCTGCAGTGGGATGATCCCGAGAAGCAGCAGCAGTATCGCACCGTGGCTCAGGGTGCGCGCAGGACTGCAATGTTCCACGGTCACACGGAAGATGCCGAGGACACCAAGGAGAATCTTTCCCGGTTCTTCCATCTGATCAACAGGGCGCTGGAGCCGCTCCTTGCGGGGCAGCACGCTCCTCTGGTGCTGGCGGGGGTGGACTATTACTTCCCCCTGTACTCCGAGGCCAACACCTACCCGCATCTTCTGCCCGGCGGAATACCGGGCAATCACGACGGCGAGCGGCCCGAAGTCCTGCACGCGAAGGCGTGGGAGTTCCTGAAGCCGCACGTCGAGCGTTCGCGCCAGGAAGCTGTCGAGCGGTTCCGGGCCCTCAACGGCAACGGACGCTCGTCCGTGGACCTGGCGGACGTGGTGGTGGCCTCCCATTCCGGACGGGTGGAGACGCTGTTCGCTCCCGTCGGGGTGCAGGTATGGGGGCGTTTCGAGCCCGAGTCCGGCGAAGTCCAGTTCAGTGGTCAGAAAGGGCCGGACGACGAAGACCTCCTGAACCTTGCCACCGTCCAGACCTTCCTGCATGGCGGCACCGTCTATGCCGTTCCTCCGGAGGAAGTTCCGGACAGCGCTCTGGTGGCGGCCATTTACCGCTATTGATTTCTTTTTCACAATCCGCGAAGGATTGAGCGCTCCTTCCGGCTAAGGCATCCTTCTGAGGGTGGGCGGCGGGCATGTGCCGCCCTCCCCGAAGGAGAAACGGCCATGTCAGGAAGGAAAGCTCTTCTGGGGGTGGGCATCGCAGCCCTGGCGATCGGCGCAGCCTGGCTGCACACCTCCGGCAGGCCGGCTTCGGCGCAGCAGGGGAGCCAGTGCATCGCCTGCCATTCCGAAAAACAGATCGCAATGAGCGCGGTGCGCGACTTCCAGCGCAGCGCTCACGCGAAGATCGGCCTGGACTGCGTCATCTGTCACATTCCGGCGGAGAATGCGCCGGCGTCCATCAAATCAGCCTCCACCACCTGCGAAGACAAACGCGTGCGCAAGTCGGTCGGGTCGGCCAATTGCGCCGTCTGCCACTCTCAACAGGTCACCCAGTTCCACGCGGGCAAGCACTCCAAAGCCTGGGTGGCTCTGGAGGCGATGCCCGAGACAAAATCGCAGCCGGATGTGGTGGTTGCCGGTCTGAAGGGTTGCGGAGGCTGTCATCGCATCGGGCTCGATGAGGGCAAGTGCGACTCCTGTCATACCCGCCACGTGTTCAGTGCTGCCGAAGCTCGCCGGATGGAAGCCTGCCAGACCTGCCACATGGGCTTCGACCACCCACAGGCCGAGATGTATGGCACCAGCAAGCATGGCAGCATCATGACCATCGAGCGGGACCGTTGGGACTGGGATATGAAGCTGGCCAGCTGGCCACACGGCAAGCCCGCGGACGGCAAACTTGCGCCGCGCACGCCCACCTGCGCGTTCTGTCATATGCCTAACGGCGACCACGGGGTGCGGACCGCCTGGGGGTTCCTGGCGCTGCGGCTGCCGGAGGACGACCCTGAGTGGATGAAAGACCGCGCAACGCTCCTGCAGGCGCTCGGCGTGCTGGACGACAAGGGACAGCCCACCGGACGTCTGGACGTGGTGGTCGCCGGGGATGTGGCGCGGCTGACCGCCGAGGACTGGCAGAAGGAACGGAAGCGGATGCTGGACCAGTGCGTCCAGTGCCACTCGCGGAGCTATGCCGAGGCGGAGCTGGCCAAGGGAGACCAGGTCATCCGCGAGGCGGACCGGCTGGTGGCTGAGGCGGTGCGCATCGTCCACGGGTTGTACGCGGACGGCATCATCCAGAGACCCAAGGACGTGCCTCCACACACGGACCTGCTGCGCTTCTACGATCTGCCGACTCCCATCGAGCAGAGGCTTTACGTGATGTTCCTCTCGCACCGGATGCGCGCGTTCCAGGGAGCGTTCCATATGAACCCGGACTACCAGCACTGGTATGGCTGGGCGGAGCTGAAGCGCGATCTGGTTGAGATCCGGGCGATGGCTCAGGAGATGCGCGAGGCGCACCGCCGGAGGACCAATCTGTAGCGGTCAGGCTGGTCCTTTCCGTGAGGGAAAAGTCCCTCCGGGGCCGGGCGCTTGCTCCTGGCCCCGGAGCTCTTTATTCGTAGCGCAGCGCCTCGATGGGATCCAGCCGGGAAGCTTTGACGGCCGGATACAATCCGAAGAACGTTCCCACCAGGGCGGCGAACACGAATGAAATAACGATTGGCGGCAGCGAGATCAGCATGGGGAAGCCCGGCCCCCCGCTCGCCTGCGGAAGCGCCATCCACATCGAGACTCCGATCCCCAGCAGCACGCCCAGCACGCCGCCCACCAGGCTGAGCGTCACGGACTCGATGAGGAACTGCAGCAGTATGTCCCTGCGCCGCGCACCGATGGCCTTGCGGATGCCGATCTCCCGGGTGCGCTCCGTCACGCTGACCAGCATGATGTTCATGATCCCGATGCCGCCCACCACCAGCGACACCAGCGCGATCCCCGCCAGCAGCATCGTCAGGAAGGTGCTCTGCTGGTTGGCGCTCTCCGTGATGTCCGCCTGGTTGAAGATCCGGATGTCGGGCTCGGCGTCGGGAGGGGTCCGGTGCGCGCGGGCGATGGCCGCCAGGATCTCGTCCTGCGCCTGGAGCATCTTGTCCTGCGAGACCGCCTGCACGCTGATGCGGTTGAGGTAGTCAACCCCGAACACCCGGCGCATGGCGGTGGTGTAGGGGATGGTGACCTGGTCATCCGGGTTGCGCCAGCCCGCCGCCCCTCTTTTCTCCACCACGCCGATCACCCGGAAGTTCTGGCCGTTGATCTTGATGTCTTTGCCCACCGGCTCAATGCCGTTGAACAGGTTCTCTCGGACCGTATCCCCGATGACGGCCACCTTCGCCCGCCGCCGGACGTCGTCCTCCGTGAAGATGTGTCCTTTCGCCAGAGGCATGTTGCGGATGGCGAAGTATTCCGGGCTGGCTCCCAGAACATTGGTGCGGGTGTTCTGACCGCGGAACTTGACCGTGGCGTTCCCGTTGGACTCCGGTGAGACAGCTTTGACGGAGGGACACTGCTTCAGGATGATCTCCGCGTCCTGGGGCTTCAGGGTCATCATACTGCCGAGACCCAGGTTCACCGCGCCGCTGCGCTGGGCATTGGGCATGATGGTCAGCACGTTGGTCCCCAGCTTCGCAATGGCCTCCTGAGTGGCTTTCGCCACTCCCTGGCCCAGGGCCACCATCACAATGACCGCCGCCACGCCGATGATGATGCCGAGCATCGTCAGCAGCGAACGCATCTTGTTGGCCATCAGACCGTCCCAGGCCACGCGGAAAGCCTCCTGCAGACCCAGCCCGCGCCGCAGAGTCAGGTGGTGATGCGGCAGGGCGGTCTGTGCTGCCGGAGCGGTGGATGCGGCTCGTTCGGGAGTGGTGACGCTCATAGTTCCTCCTCCTCGTCAGCGAACCGGGGCAGCCGGGCGATCTCATCCAGTGCGTTCTTCGGCTCCGGCACGGCCTCGTCCGCGATCACCCGGCCGTCCTTGAATCGGATGATGCGGCGGCAGTGCATGGCCACGTCGTATTCGTGCGTCACCATCACCACCGTCCGCCCCTCCGCATTCAGCCGCTGAAAGATACTCATGATCTCCAGTCCGGAGCGTGTATCGAGTGCCCCTGTGGGCTCGTCCGCCAGGATGAGCCTGGGGTCGTTCACCAGGGCGCGGGCGATGGCCACGCGCTGCTGCTGGCCGCCCGAGAGCTCGGATGGCACATGGTTCCACCGATCCGCGATACCCACGGCCTCCAGCGCCTGGAATGCGCGTTCCTCGCTGCTGCTCTGCCCGCTGTAGATCATGGGCAGCTGCACCTGCCGGATGGCTGTCGTGCGGGGCAGCAGATTGAACTGCTGGAACACGAACCCGATTTTCGCGTTGCGGATCTCCGCCAGCTGATCGTCATCTAGGTCGGCCACGTTCAGGCCGTCCAGATAGTATGCCCCGGTAGTGGGACGGTCCAGGCATCCGAGGATGTTCATGAATGTGGACTTTCCTGAGCCTGACGGCCCCATGATGGCCACCATCTCGCCGGCCTGGATCTCCAGCGTGATCCCCCTCAGCGCGTGCACGTGATAAGCGCCCGCGCCGTAGGTCTTGGTCAGCCCTTCAACCCGGATCACCGTGGAGGCCCTCCGCCGGGACCGGGCCCGCCTCCGGACCGGCCGCTTCCGCCACCGGCTCCGCCCATGCCCTGTCTGCCACCCGTTCCGGACGGCCTCCTGGGCGGTCCAAACTGAAGAGGATTGTTGGGACCGGTCTCCTCCGGGCGGTTGATGCGGGTGATCACCTGCTCGCCCACCTTCAGGCCGGAGATCACCTCAGTGAACTCGTCGCCCATCACGCCGATCTTGATCGGAACGTCCACCTCCTTGCCGTTCACAAGCTTCTGCACGCTGTACTTGCCGCCGGTCTCCCGAAGGGCTTCATTCGGGATGCGGAGCACATCGCGGGCCTCTTTCAGGATGAACTCACAGTTGGCGTTCATTCCCGGCTTGAGGCGCGGGTCGCTGCGGTCCAGCTCGACGGTCACCGGGATGGTGGTCACGCTCTGCTCCACCACAGCCTGCGGATCAATGCGGATGACCTTTCCTCGCTGAGGTCGCTCGGGATAAGCGTCCACCGTTACCAGAACGGGTTGTCCCACACGCACCTGAGCGATGTCTGTCTCGTCCACCTTGCAGACTACCCACAGGCGGCTGACATCGCCGATCTGAAGAAGCGCATTGGTGCTGCCGATTGAGCCGCGGCTGCTGGGGACGACAGTTCCCTCTTCCACGTTCTTCGCCAGCACAATGCCGTCCCGCGGCGCGGTGATGCGGGTGTACTCCAGGTTGGTGGTCGCTTGCTTCAGCTGCGCCGATGACCGGACGATCTGCGTCTGCGCAGCGGCGACCTCCTCCCGGCGGACGCGATCCTGATAGGCGTTGGCGCGGGCCAGTTGAAGCGCCGCTTCCTGCTGGCGGATGCGCGCCTGGCTCTCCTCGATGCTCGCCCGGGCCTGCTCGATACGCGCTTCCAGCTCCCTGACAGCCAGCTCGTTTGCGCGGTCAAGGGTCTTTTGCCTCTGTTCCGCCGTCCGCAGTGAAGCCTCCAGCGTCGCCAACCGGGCTTCGGCGGCCTCCAGCTCGCTGCGGGAGGAGTATCCCTTGGCCACCAGTTCCTTCTGGCGCTCTAGCTCGGCGCGGGCCGCCGCCACGTTAGCGCGTGCCTGATGGACGTTGCTGGCCGCGTCTTCTATGCTCTGGGGGATGGTGACATCCTTCAACTCCGCGAGCTGCTGCTGGAGCTGTTCCAGCTGCCTGCGCGCCTGAGCTTCGGACTTGCGCGCGGAGGCGAGCGCAGCGCTGGCCTGCTGGATGGACGCCGTCGTCAGCGCCGGCTGGGCCCGGCTGGCGGCTTCGGCCTGACCGGCTCTGGCCCGGGCCGCCGCAAGGTCTGCCTGAGCCTGAGTGACCGCCGCCTGTGTGTCCGTGGGATCTATGATGGCGATCAGCTGTCCGGCCCGCACCCGGTCTCCTAGGTCCACTGCCAGGACGTCAATGCGTCCCGCCACGTTCGACTTGATATCCACCACCTTCCACGGCTGGATGGTGCCGGTTGCCGAGACGGAGCTGCGCACGTCGCCGCGGGTTACCTCGCCGAACTCGTAGGTCACATCGGAAGCGGCGTGATTGCTCCTCGAACGCATGACCGCCCACCCGGCCACCAGCACCACAATGGCGGCTACGGCCCAGACGGCGCGCCGGGGTCGGCGGCCTTTCCCTGCCACCGGTGGTGGAACGGGCGAGTCCGTTTTCTGTTCCCTGATGCTCATAGTCTACTGCAATCCTCCAATGGCCTGCTGAAGCTGAGACCAGGCGGCCTGCACGTCATAGCGCGCCTGAATATCGTTGGTGCTGGCGGTGGCATACTGGACCTGGGCCGTCTGGAGCGCCAGCACGGACGATCCTGCTGCCTGAAGCCTGTAACGTTCCGTCTCGGATTCCAGGTTCACGCGCGCCGCTTCCAGCGCAGCTTTCGTGGCTTCCACGCGCTCCAGCGCGCTGACCAGGTTGCGATAGGCGCGGGTCACTTCGGATGCTACGTCTTTCTCCTGCTGTTCCAGCGTCGCCCGTGCAGCGCGCAGCCGGGCTTCCGCCTCGGCCACCTGGGCGGCGGTCAACTGGCCGTCCCACAGCGGCATGCTGATAGCGGCTCCCACTGTCCAGTCCTGTCGGCGTGAATCGCTTGCCGGCGTCAGGTCATAGGCGGCCGCCAGATCCACCCGCGGACTTCGCCGGACGCGGGCGGCTTCCAGAGATGCTGCCGCGCTTTCCACCCGTGCCTGCGCCTCGACAAGCTCCGGGCGGTTCTTGCGCGCGGCTTCCAGCCACTGGTCCAGATTCCCGGCGTCCAGCTGTCCGGACACCTCTTGCAGCTCCAGTGCTGGACCGGGAGGCAGACCCATCAGCTGGCGGAGGGTCACCGCCGAGACAGCCAGGTCGTTTTCCGCCTGTACTACGTCCACCTGCCTGTTGCGGAGCTCCGAAAGCGGCAATGCGCGATCTGCCGGCGCTGCCGCGCCGGCCTCGATGCGCGCCTCCACAGCCCGGAGCTGCTGCTCGGCGAGTCCTTCCAGTTGCCTGCGGATCTCCAGGGTCCGCAGTGCCCGGAGCTGGTTGAAGAATGCCTGTGCCACCTGCAGTGACAGCGAGTTCCGCACGGCCGCCAGCCCGGCGCGGCTGGAGCGCTCTTCGGCGGACGCCTGCCGCACCGATGCCCGCGTCAGCCCGCCATCGTAGATGTTGTAGCTGACAGCCACGCGGGGTTGGGCTCCGTCGCTGGAGCGGGTAAAGGACTCCCAGTCCTGGCTCCCGCCCGTGCGGAGTTCCTGGCCAGAGACCGTGTAGCTCACTTCGCCCGTCACGCGGGGCAGGGTGCCTGTTCGTGCCTGGATCACGCGCTGGCGGCTGGCCAGCACACCCTCCGCGGCTGCGCTGACCGACCCGTGGTTTTCCAGCGCGATGCGGATGGCGTCATCCACAGTCAGCGGTCCCGCCGGGAGTTGTTCACCTGCGGCGGGCCGCAACATCGCCGCCGCAGCGGTGAGCACAAGGATGCAGGTCAAGACGGGAAGTCTCATTCCCTGGTCTCCTGCCCTTTGGGCCGGCGGTAGAGCAGGGGGTCTTCGTCGAATGTCTGGCAAGAGGCGCCCTCCTGTGACTGCGCCTTTTCGGCGGCGTCCGCCAGAAGGCGCAGGGCGTTTTTTACGAATACGGTGTCGTCAGGCGAAAGATGCAGGAGTGCCCGTTCCAGCCGCGAACGTTTGGCCGCGTGGTCGGATTCCAGCGCCTTCGCGGCGAACGGGGTGAGACGCAGGTGAACCGCGCGGCGGTCTTCCGGATCGCTCTGGCGGGTCAGCATTCCCCGCCGCACCAGACGATCCACCGCCTGGGATGCCGCCGGGACCGAAACACGCAGCATCGCGGCCATCTCGTTGACGCGGACGTCCGGCCGTCTGGCGACTGCCATCAGGCAGCGCAGCTGAGAAAGCGGAAGGTCCGCGAGTTCAGGCGCCGGGTCTACGCTGAACACCAGCCCCCCGAGCACGCGTTTGAGCAGCCGCTCAACCTCATGTGCCTCGCTCCCGTTATGCGCCGCCTGTTGTGATGTCTCTGTCTCTGAGCTCTTGGTCATTCCCGGCTCTCCCGGCAATCGCCTGCCACTTCCTCAGACGCAAAACTGTTTAGACAGCTTAACAGTTTCTGCGCACAAAATTCCATCGCTCTCCTCCAGAAGGGCCATATTGCCACAGAGGGGCAGCGGAGGTACACTCTCATCGGACAGAATGCTGCGAGTACGCGGTATTTGCGCAGACAGGGATTAGGAAAGGATCCGTGCGCCATGGCGGCAGAGATGAAGACCAGCAGACGCAGGTTTCTGGGCGGGGTGCTGGCCGGTGGGGCCACTCTGGTGGCGGGCTCCATCTGGCCGGTGCGGACGGTGTCCCCGGCCACGCACCGGGACGGGCCACGCTTCCGGTTCATCCACTTCACGGACATCCACGTCCAGCCCGAGCTGAACGCTGCCCGCGGTTACGCGCAGGCCATCCACCATATGAATCAGCACCGGGCCGAGTTCGCCCTCAGCGGTGGCGATCTGGTCTTCGACGTGCTCCGCGCCAGCCGTGACCGCTGCGAACGGCTCTGGAAGTTGTATACCTCCCTGTCGGAGCGCCTGGAGATGCCCCTGTGGAACGTGATGGGCAATCACGATAACTTCGGGCTGCAGAACAGCGCGATCTCCCCGTCCGAGCCGGGCTACGGAAAGCAGAAGTATCTGGATAGCCTGGGTCTGGAGCGCTCTTACTACTCCTTTGACCACCGGGGGTGGCATTTCATCGTGCTGGACAGCATCCTCCCCGTGAAAGGCGGATGGGCCGCCCGGCTGGGCGATGAGCAGATGGCCTGGCTGAAGGCGGATCTCAAATCCAAGGGAGACCGTCCGGCGGTCGTTGCTCTGCACGTCCCGGTGGTGACGTTCTTCAGCCAGATCGTGGACGGACCGGAGAAGGGCAACCCGCCCGGCCGGGCGATGGCTGATGCGAAGGAGTTGCGGGAACTTTTCGAGGCGCACAACGTGAAGTTGGTACTGCAGGGACACGTCCACATCCGCGAGCGATTCGAATACAACGGGGTCACATACATCACCAGCGGGGCTGTGTCGGGTTCCTGGTGGAACGGTCCCCGCTTCGGCCATCCCGAAGGGTATGCTGTGGTGGAGATTGACGGCGACGGGTTCACCTGGACCTATCATACGTTCGGGTGGGTGGCCAAGCGGCAGGCCATGTTGAACGAAGACGACCGCCGCATCCTGCAGCAGCTCTATTCCGAACGGGAGGTCTTCGCCCTGGTCTGAGCGCTCATCCCGGCAGGATTCTCCTGCGCGGCGGAAGAAGGGCTCCCCGTCCATGCCTTCGGGCGTGAGTCTTTCCCGGGAGCCACAGTCATGCCGGATCGTCCGGGACAACCGCCGGAAATCGAGGAGCTCTGCCTGGAATGGCAGGCGGAAGACGGCGCGCCCTTCTCTCCCTGGCAAAGCTTGCCCACCATCGCCCGCCGGATCGCCTACGCGGTCAGGAACCCTGCTTTCCACACCCACGAGGGACGCGTCGAGGACCAGGGCAAGCAGGGGCTTCTTATTCGCGGCTCGTTTGCGGCGGCGGGTGTTCCCGTCCGCAACTTCCGTGCAGTGCTGGATGTGGATCTGGACGGGCTTCCTTTTGCGGTCAGCATCCGCGGGACCGACGCGTTCGGGGAGCTCCTCATCCACGTGGACCCCGCCGAAGGCCGTGCCGAAGCCTTCTCCGTCTGCATAGACCGTCTTCTGAAGGGCGGTGTGAGCTATGCGTCGCCGTGGCCGGAGGAGCAGATCATCACGCCCCTGGGCCGCTTGCGCATAGCTTCCATCCTCCCGGGGCTTCACGAACTGGTGGCTGAAGCCGTCGAGGAGCGCGTACAGCTCCTCTGCGACGGCCGCTTACTCCTGGAGACGCGTGATCCGGACATTCTTGCCGGCCAGTTGGGGCTTGCCGCCGCCGGAGAGCTGCGCGTCTACGCTCTGCGGCAGGTGGAATACATCACGGCCGCGGAGAAAGCCTCGCGCGACCGCTTCGTCCAGGAGATGACTGTCTTTGCAGGGAGGTTGGACGACGAGTATGACACCTGCGTTGCGGCGGCCAACACCCTTGCCGTAGATGGCGAGTCGGTGGTCTGGAAGTACCCTGAGACCGGCGCATCGCTCACGCTGCAGGCTGTCCCCGGAGGCGTCCTCGCGGAGGGACGCTCCGGCCTCTACGGCGATGCCCGGATGTTCTCGGGAGTGTTTTCCTCTCCCGCCGTCCGCACCTGCGACGATATCCTGGTGCCCGATGCCTCCAGCCGGCCCGTGTTCGAAGGATCCTCAACGGATTTCTCCATCACCCTGCAACTGGCCGGCGAATCCGGCCGGAGGGGCGCTTTTCGTTTTCAGGCTCGCCTGACGGAAAACGCCACGTGGTTTTGCACGGGGGAGTTCTCCGGCGTGGACGCTGATGAGGTGACCCTGGCGTTCGGACTGGATCCCGAGTTCCGGCCCCTGTTCTCGGCGATGGAGGACGCCGGCAGACCGGCGGAGTTGCTCTACGGACCGGAGCAGGTGCTGGCCGCGGCGCGGCAGAGAAACGAGCGCTCTGCTCCCGATTCCGGAGCGCTCTGGCGGCGCAGCCTGCTGATCACGGACGGAAAAGCCGGCCATTTCTGGACTTCCCTGACCGGGCACGATACCGAAGTCTCGCTTCAGCCCGTGGACGGCGCTCCCGCCATCGTGCTACGCTCGCGGCAGTCGCGTTTCCGCTGGGCGATGATGTGGCTGCCCTATCAGCCCCTGAACCTGACGGGCTACCGCAAGCGGATGCTGCATTTCATCCGTTACGCCGAGGGGCCGGTGCGTCAGTATCTGGACGGTCCTCCACCGGGCGTCTATCCCTCCGATGAGGAACTGGAGCGCTATGCCGCGGGAGGGGTCCGGGCTATGGTCTTGCATCATCCCTGGACCGGCAACCGCTTCCGTGAGCGCCAGGGATTCGTGGTGAACGAACAGGAGATGCGCCGGGCTTCGTGGAAGGCGCACGAGCTGGGAATAGAGTTCATCACATACATCGGCATCGTCCCGGGCAGGCATCCCGCCCTCCGTTACAAGGATCTGGCCTGCCGGATGACCTACGATAAGAACTGGGACCTGCAGGATTTCACCCTCTATTCCGTCGCGGGCCGCTTTCCGGCTTTTCTGCTTTTCATGACCGAGCGCTGGGTCCGGGAATACGGTCTGGACGGTTTCTACACGGACGGGGGACTGGCGCTGGTGGAGTGGGGGCGCACCGGCCTTTCCGAAGAGCAGACCGGCCTGACGCCCGAAGAGCTGAACGACCGCTTCTATAGCGCCGTGCGCCGGGTGCTCCGGCGCGGAGGGGCGCGTTTCGGCCTGGAGAACTGGGGAGCGGGCGGTATCCACCTGGCCGGACCATTTTATGATTGCCGGATGATCGGTGAAGCGTTCCAGGAGACCTCTCCCGAGTCCTATCGCGACCGGTACAATCCGCTCCTGACCGGCACGCCGTTCAAGATGTATGGCATGGATCTTACCGCCCGGAACCGCTACAACATCGCGATGGCGGCCGTGTGCATGACGGACATCCAGATCTGCAGTGGGAACCACGCCTGGGGCTGCTGGCCGGATGCTCCCTCGGACTGGGCTAATCTCAGGCCGTTCTGGAACATACTGGACTCCATTGACTGGGATCACCTGCTGGAGGCGTTCCCCTGGTGGGCGCAGGAACTGGTGGAGGGCGAAGGATTCTACGCGGGCTACTATGCCACGCCGAGGCGCGTGGTGCTGTTCCTGGCCAATCGTGAGGAGTCTCCCCGGACGGTGCGGGCCTTCCTCCGCCAGGAGCGCCTGCCGGAAGCGGTGCGGGGAGGAGTTGTACGGCAGATCTATCCGGAAGGGGGTGAGCCCTGCAGCCTCGGAGACGGTGTTCTGAGTCCGCGGCTGCCGGCGCTTCACGACGGACCGGTGGGCTTCGAGATTCTTCCGCGCCATCCCTGAGGCGGGAAGACCGGTACGGACCGGGGGATCAAGGAGGGGAACAGGATGGCACAACATACGGCCAGACCGATGCTCTGGTCCTCCACACGGACGGGCCGCGGCGAGACTGCCACTACGAACTACTTCTTCTGGCGCGAGACACTGGAGCGCAGCTTCAGGGCGCACCCGGTTACGGGCCCCGTCTCGAAGACACCGGTACGCTTCACCGGGCAGGAGGGCTCGCCGATGCAGACCGGAATCTCCTGTGTCATCGGGTTGCCGGAGGGCGGTTACCGGGCCTACGCGTCCACGCGCAGCACGGACCAGAAGCGAATGTGCGTCACGGTGTGGGACTCACCGGACGGGCTGGAGTGGCATCCTGTGCCCCTCGGACAGGATCCGGACGGAAATCTGCCGAACCGGGTGGTTTTTGACGGCATTCCGGGCGATCAGAGTTCGGTGGGCGGCCCCTCCGTTGTTCCTCTGCGCGACGGGCGGTGGAGGATGTATGTCTGGAAGCACCGCGAAGGGCACCTGCGCTATATCGTGGCGGAAAGTGAGGACGGGCTGCGTTGGCGCGTTCCGGATTTCGACCGCCCGGCCCTGTACCATCCCCACGACGGCGGGCTGTGGAAGCTCGCCGAGGGTCTGTCGCCGCACGAGATGGTTGAAATGGCGCTGCCTGAAGCGGAGGTCTGGAGGCGTCGGCGCCTTTGGACCAATGACGCCTCGCGCGTCTGGTACGATGAGCACAGGGACGTCTACGTATGCTACTCGGTCTGGCTGCATCCCGCTCTGCCCGACCGGCGGGTGGACGTGGACAATGCTCCGGGAGTGCACAGGCTGATCCAGCGGCGGCTCAGCGAGGACGGCCTGACATGGAGCGATCCGGAACTGGTCCTGATGCCGGACGGGCGCGATCCGTGGGATCTGCAATTCTACTTCCTGAACGTGCAATGGCATCAGGACTTTCTCATCGGGTGCCTGGGCTACTACCGGGTGGAAGAATCGCAGCAGACCATGGACACGGAACTCTGCTTCTCGCGCGACGGAGTCCACTGGGAGCGGCCCGTCCGTGGAGCCTGGATACCGCGGTCCCCCGCGGATTCCGGCTTGCCGGATACCTCCGGGATCTACGTCTGCGACTGGCTGGACCGGGGAGACCGCTGGCTCTGCCTTTATGATGCCACCCCGCATCCCCACAACTCCAGGGTGTTCGAGTGCGCCATGATGGGGGCATTCTTCCCCCGGAACCGTTTCGCCGGAGTGGCGGCAACGGCGGCGCCCGCCGGACTGCTTACAGAGCCTCTGTTCCTGCGCTCGCCGGAGATCCTGCTGGATGCCTCGATCAGGGGATGGCTGCGCGCCGAACTTACGGACTGCTTCGGGCGCAAACTGCCCGGCTTCGAGATCGGGAGGAGCGTTCCGCTCTCTGGAGATAACGAGCGCCACTCCCTGACCTGGAAGGACTGCGACCTCCACGACCATCTGTTCCAGTTCGTGCGGCTGCGGCTGGAGTGGCAGGACGGCGAACTCTGGAGCGTCCAGACCTGACCCGGCGCTTCAGGCCAGCGCGTGGACTGCTGCAATCATTTCGTCCACTCCCGGCATCAAAGCATCTTCCAGAGATTGACTGAAGGGGATGATGCTTTCGCCCATCGTCACCCGGCGCACGGGAGCATCCAGCCACCAGAAGCCTTCCTCGCACAGGCGGGATACGATCTCCGCGCCCCATCCGCACGGACGCACCGCTTCTTCCACGGTGACCAGGCGGCCTGTCTTCTCAAGCGACCGGCCGATCGTCTCGAAATCCAGCGGCGCGAACGTCCGGGGATCAATGATCTCGCAGGAGATCCCCTCCGCGTCCAGCCGCTCCGCCGCTTCGCTGGCCGGGCCGAGCATCTTCTGGGAGGCCACTATGGTGACGTCCCTTCCCTCCCGTGCGATCCGCGCCTTCCCGAAGGGAACAAGGTGCTCGCCGTCCGGGACGTCGCCCTTCAGGTTGTAGAGCATCTTGTGCTCCAGGAAGATCACCGGGTTGTCGTCGCGGATGGCGGTTTTCAGGAGCCCCAGAACATCGGCGGGTGTTCCCGGCGCGGCCACTTTGAGACCAGCATAGTGCATGAAAAGGGTCTCCACGCACTGCGAATGTTGTGCTGCGAATCCCCCTCCCGCGCCCTGCGCGGCCCGGATGACCATCGGCACCTTCAGGCGCCCGCCGGACATGTAGCGCAACTTGGCGGCCTCGTTCACGATCTGGTCCAGTGCCACAGCGGCGAAGTCCGCGAACATCAGCTCCACCACCGGCCGCATCCCCGTGAGGGCTGCTCCGATGCCCGCCCCGATGATCGCTGCCTCGGAGATAGGGGTATCCCGCACGCGGTCCGGCCCGAATCTTTCCAGAAGCCCGGCGGTCGCCTTGAAGACCCCTCCCGCCGCGGCCACATCCTCCCCCAGCAAGATCACGGATTCATCGCGCTCCATCTCTTCGGTCAGCGCGCGGATCACGGCGTCGCGGCAGGTCATCTCGCTCATGCCAGGATCCCTTCCCGAAGCGACTCGACCGGCGGTTCGGGCTGCTGCATGGCCCACTGGAGGGCGGACTCCACTTTTGCCCGCGCCCGGTCCTCCTCCTCTTTAAGTTCGCTCTCGCTCATCTGCAACCGGGATGCCAGGATCCGGATGGGATCCCTCTGCCGCCACTTTTCAAGCTCGCCCTGTGGGCGGTATGTCGCAGGGTCCGTTCGCGAGTGTCCCACAAAGCGATAGGTCTCCGCCTCGATGAGCGATGGCCCGCCTCCCTGGCGCGCCCGACGCACCGCGCCGCGAACCGCCCGGAACATCTCGTCCGCGTCCTGGCCATCCACGATCTCCGCGGGGATGCCATAAGCTGCGGCCCGGTCCGCCACATGCGGCACTGGGGATGTCTGGGCAAAAGGCGTGTATTCCCCGTAAAGGTTGTTCTCGCAGAGCAGCACCACCGGCAGCTTCCAGACTGCGGCCAGGTTCACGGCCTCGTGCCAGGCGCCGTTGTTCACCGCCCCGTCGCCGAAGACCGCCAGACTCACCGCGCCGCTTTTGCGGATCTGCGCACTCAGCGCCGCCCCCGCCGCTATGGGAATGTGGGCGCCCACGATGGCGAACGTGCCCAGCAGACCGTGCTCCACGTCGGTCAGGTGCATGGATCCGCCTTTTCCGCCGCAGCAGCCGCCCTGGCGTCCCATCAGCTCCGCCAGAAGGCTATGCAGGCTCATCCCCAGGGCCAGTGCCATCCCGTGGCCACGGTAGGTACAGAGCACGGTGTCGCCCCGCTCCGGCTCCACTGCTGCCGCAGCTCCCACGCTCACGGCTTCCTGACCGATGCACAGGTGCGTGGAGCCACGCACCAGCCCTTCTTCAAACAGACGCTGGATGCGCTCCTCGCAGAAGCGTATGTCCAGCATCTGCCGGAGCATCTTTCGTCGCAGCCCATCGTTCAGCCGCGGACTTCCGTGCATAGATCTCACTCTGTTCCTTCCCCCTGCTGCGGAGGGACCTGCTCAGCGCGCGGCGGCGGGCCGAATGCTGCCGCGGGTGTGGCCGAGACACGGCAGCCCGGTCCCACGTCCGTGATGTAGACGTAAGAGATCCCATCGCCGTCCAGATCCCGGAAGCGCTCGCCTCGCTCCCGCGAGCAGGCGACGGTCAGCGTATTTGCCTCCGCGTCGTATCCTGTGATGGGGACAATCTCCGTCAGGTCTTCGTTCGCGGCGTACAGACCAGGGAAAGACCTCTGTGTGAAAAGGTTGTAGACCCCTCCCGTGCGCTCCGACATTTTCAGAATGCCCGCCTCAGCGTCCCAGGCTCCGCGGAATCGTCCCTCGATGAGCCCGCGGTCTCCGAGGGACAACTCTGTCCTGTCGCCGCGGCGTGCCGCAGCCACCACGGTTCGCGACGAGATCGAGTCTCCGTTCCGGAAGAACGCCACCGTTCCCCGGGGAGCCGACGGCCAATCCATAGCGGGCGAGGCGTAGACGCGGTTGCGGATGAAGCTCAGCCGTTCCACCGTCAACTCAGGCTGCTCGACAGCACGGAAAGTCTGGTCTCCCGGCAGAGTCAGCGAACCGCTCCCCGCGACGTAACCTGCCTCCGGCGCGTCTCCGCGGGACGCATCACCGCCTTTCCGGAACAGGACGGCGGCAAACGCCGCGTCCATTCGAGCTCCATCCTGGAGTGAGACGGGCTGCCCGCTGCCGTTCACGTAGATCCTCCACTGCCGCCCGTCCTGCAGGCTTACCACCGCTCCGCCCGCCCGGGGAGTATCCGCCAGGACGCGCTCCACGTCCCTGACAGCCGTCGTGTCCCGGTGAACGTCCACAATGCCCAGAAAGACCGACTCGGACCGGTTGCTTCCTCGCAGGAAGATGTAGGGAATGCTCGCCGGATACCCGGGTTTCTGGGGCGGCCGCCCATCGGCGATGTACACTTCGTCGAACGACAGCCGTGGGAAGAACGCCTGCATCTGAAGCCCGCCGTCATCACCCCAGCGGAATATCTGAGTGTCCGCTATCTCAACGCGCCGCGGCTCGCGGAGGAACTGCCACCCTGCCTGAGGCCGTCCGCCGGGCGGATCCTGCCCGAAATCCACATCCGGGCCGGCCATGGTCCCCCGCTCCTGCCTCCATATCACCGGAGAAGCCGGTTGCAGCTCCCCGTAAGGCAGCCCGTGGAAGCTATAGTCGTGCCGGGAACCGCCCTTGACGAAGAACGCGTCAATCAGAAGCGTGCCACCCGACCGGGTGTCCAGCAAAGCGAGCATCCGCCGGTAGTCTTCGGCCAATCCCTGCCACACCCCCGGCGCTTCGGCCTCGGCCAGCTTCAGACCGGGCAGGTCCACGAAACGTGTCAGACGCCCCCGCATCTTGGTGGGCTGCTCCTTCCCGTCAATCATCACGCAGTAATGCGAGGGGGTGTTCTTGACCCAGTATTCGGCCTCCGGGCCCCAGTGGGCGGGGTATCCCAGCTCGGTCAACACATCGCGGCCGTCCATGTGATATCCGATGGTCAGACGGTCGCGGTGCACGTGGCTGGAGCTGCCGGAGCCGTAATACAGCCACGCGGACCTGCCTCCGGTTCCATCGTCCATCTCCAGGATGGCAAGCCCGTAGCCTCCCAGGTCACGTGACCACGGAGGAGGCGGGAAGTCATCCTTCCTGGCCAGGCGTTCCAGCTTATCCCGATCAACTGGCGTCCTGTCCATCATCTGGGGACGGTCCATCCCGCGCTCCAGGAGCAGCGCCGCGCAGTAGGGGTCATCGAACTGCGCCGCGCCGAACACCAGCAGATCCCGGTTTACCAGCCTCTTGCTCCCCAGGATGTTGCCTCCTGAGTCTCCCAGTGAGGGAAGCCCGTTGTCCAGCAGCCGGATCTCCGAGGGCCCCCGGGCCAGCCGCAGCCACTTGCGATCCTTCACGACATCCACGCCCAGCCGGGCCAGATTCTCCGCCGCCGCCACCATCCGCGTGTTCCAGATGACCGAGTATCCCGGGGAGCTCTCCCCGCCGATGCCGTCGCGGTCGAAGCCGTTGTAGAGTGTGAACTCCAGCTCTCCCTCCCCGCGGAGCATCCACTCCACCATCTGCTCCGTGGTTGCGCCACGTGAAGGGTCGCGGTTGTCCAGCGCAAGGGCGATCGTGGAAAGGGAGCCCAGCTCGAATTTGTTGCCCCAGATCTTCTTCTGGAAGATATCCGAGACGGCGACCTGCAGGATGTCCCGCTCGATGGCCTCTGCGACGTCCGGCACGCCGCGCGCTGCGGCAAAGCGTTTCAGCTCATCATCTTCCTGCAGGGTGGGGTAGATGGCATCGTAGGCGACGGCGAAGGTGCTGACTGTTGAGTTCTCCCAGATGTAATCCAGGATGCGGCCGTTGATGCCGGCGGGCCACTTCCCGCTGTGGTAGGCCTGCCGGGAGTAGTCCATCGCCGGGTACACCTGACTGACGCGCGCCAGCGCCACCGCGCATTTGTGGGCGTAGCGCGGCTCGCCGGTGGCGATGTAGGCGTTGGCGCAGGCCTGGATGCCGTCAATGATGGTCCGCCGCCAGAGTCCCCAGAACACATAGTGCGCGGCGAACCAGTAGCGGTTGCCCTCCGCGTCCACCCAGCCATAGCCATCGTCCACATAAGGCTTTGTGGTATCGAGCTTCTCTTTGCGGCCGCTCTTCAGGTAGGCTTCGAAGTCGTTGGAGGGATACTCCTCGCCGCCCACCGGGCATTTCACCTTGAAGGGCCGGTCCGGGGACATGATCCAGGGGTAGTGCCCGCCCACGCGGAAGACTTCTGCTCCGTGCACCGGGCATCCCGCCCCGAAGCGCACGTTCAGCGCCCGGGGAAGGTCAGCTTCGGGAATCAGTTCCCAGATCTCCTCGTCGCTGCGGTCCGCCAGAATCGCAGCCTGTTCCAGCAGACGTTGCAGTTCCTGAGCATAGTGAGGGTCGCGAGCCCGCTGGCGGATGGCCGCGATGTCGCTTTCGGTAAAGTAGGTCCGTCCGGACTTTGCGGCGGCCGCTCCTGCGGCCGCCATCAGGAGGGCTGCTCCCAGGGCGACAGTGGCCGCCGCCCGCATGGCATCCATCAACGTTCCGATTCCTCCGCGCGGCGTTGCGGGGACTCCCGCGGCTGCCGGATGCATTTCCGTGGAGCAGTTCTCCGGCGGCAGCAGACCTTCCCTGCCTTCCCCGAAAAAGAGTGCGGCCGCCCCCCGGGGGCGGCCGTCGCCGGACATCCTTTGTGGTGCGCTTTACTGGAAAATCATACCCCCAACGGGATTCGAACCCGTGCTGCCGCCGTGAAAGAGCGGTGTGCTAGGCCTCTGCACTATGGGGGCTAGAGGGAGGGAGACCAGTGCTCCCTCACCCGCAATTCTACCCACCCTTCGCCGTGGGTGTCAACGGCTGCTCCAAGCCCGGCTATACCCTTCTCTTGTGGGGGGAATGTTGAAGCATGCTGCCTTCTGAGACAGGCAGTCTGAATTCCATCAAGGATGCCGCGGAGGCCGAGCGCGCGGTGGACGAGGTGTGGCGGTAAGACCCAGAGCCCGGCTCAGTGCAGGTTCCAGAAGACCCAGATCATGAAGCCAGTGAAGACTATGATGGCCACACTAAAGGCAACGCTTAGAAGAAAGCGCACTGCAGCCTGTCCCAGTGTCATCCTCATCACGCCTCCAGACGTCTTATCCTCTCCCATTATACACCTGCCATGAACGTCGGGACGCTTTCAGCAAAGCTGGAACTCGTTGTTGACAGCTTCAACAAAAGTCTGGATGACGCCCATCGCCGCCTGGCTGATGCCGGGAAGGCGATGACCACCTACATTAGTGTTCCTCTTGCCGGTGCGACGGCTGGATTGCTGCGCATGGCGCAGGCGCAGGGATCCTGGGCGGAGGAGTTGGGAAACCTTTCCGCCGCGACCGGGTGTTCCCCGTGGCCAGAACGTCATGGCCAGAGTGTATTCAGGCAGTGCTTCGGAAATATTTCTTGTCGACATCCTTGTGAGATAGCCTCTGTAGGCGGGGATATTCCCCCTCCTCCATCCCTACACTTGCCGGGCGGGCCGACATGGGCTAAAACATCTCTTGGCGTCTCTGAGTAACCGGTAACGCATCCGTCCGTAAGGGACGGCTCCGTGCGCCGACAGTGCTGTTCGAAGCATCCGCTTCACCCGGCGCCTGGCGAGGATGCCAGGCGTCCGCACATCGCGCTTCCCTAGGGATCAGGGCCATCAGGAGCAGACGCCCATCTTTTTGCATCGGAGGTCGAAGTTGGAAGTCCCGTTTTACGGTCACGTCAGGCAGTATCACAATCTGAAAAAGGAGATTGACGAGGCCATCCTGAACGTGCTGGAGTCCGGCGCCTATGTTATGGGGCCCACTCTGGAGCGGTTTGAGAAGGAGCTTGCGGAGTATGCCGGAATGGCTCACGCCGTGGGAGTCAACTCCGGGACCGACGCTCTGTGGCTGGCCATGATGGCGAAGAACATCGGACCAGGCGACGAGGTTATCACCACCAGCAACACCTTCTTCGCCACGGCGGAGGCCATCTGGATTGCGGGCGCGACGGCTGTCTTCGTGGACAGCGACCCGAAGACCCACTGCATTGACGTCTCGAAGATCGAGGATGCAATCACTCCCCGGACAAAGGCCATCGTCCCGGTTCATCTGTACGGCCAGTGCGCCGAGATGGACCGGGTCCACGAGATTGCGCAGAAGCACGGTTTGACGGTCTTCGAGGACAACGCCCAGGCCATTGACGCTCACGGCGATACGTTCAAGATCGGCCAGTATTCCGCTGCGGTCGGCACCAGCTTCATCATCCAGAAGAACCTGGGCACGTTCGGAGACGGTGGCGCCGTCCTCACCGATGATGCCGACCTAGCGCAGCACGTCCGCAAACTGCGCAACCACGGCTCCCTGAAGCGCTCCGTGCACTCCTTCGGGTTCAACAGCCGCCTGGACGACATCCATGCCGGTATCCTGAGCGTCAAGCTGAAACGGATCACGGAGTGGTCGGACCGCCGGCGCGAGATCGCCGCGATGTACACCGAGGGGCTGAAGGATTCCGGGCTCATCCTCCCCTATGAGAAGCCGGGTTACCGCCACGTGTATCACCTCTATGTGGTGCATACCCCGGCGGGCCAGCGGGATGAGCTGCTGAAGTACCTCAACGACAACGGCGTGGACGCCAAGCTTCACTACCCGATCGCCATCCATCAGCAGGAAGGGTTCCCGTGGGGCAAGCCATACCGCATCGCGGGAGACCTGAAAAACACGGAGTTCAACGCGGCGAACTGCATCTCCCTGCCGATGTTCCCCGAACTGACGCAGGAGGAGATAGACTACACCATCCAGACCACGCTGGAAGGGTGCAGGAAGATCCTCTGAGATCAGCAGATATCGGCGGGCCTCCGGTCCGGGACCGGAGGCCGGGGAAAGGAGCCGGATCAGGATGAGTGACCGTGTCTACCGGGTGGTTGTGGCCGGAGTGGGCAAGCGCGGGAGGCACCATGCCTCGGCGTTCCGCGCCAACCCGCGATTCGAGCTGGTTGGGCTGTGCGACATTGACGAAGCGCGGCTGAAGCAGGCTGCGGAGGAGTTCGGGGTCTCGGCCACCAGCACAGACGCCGCCGCGCTGCTGAGAGACCTTCAGCCGGACGTATTCTGCTTCACCACCATGCCTTCCGTGCGGTACAGCCTCATCGAGGCGGGCGTCAATGCGGGCGTAAAACTCATCGCGTACGAGAAGCCGATGGCCATGTCCTCGGCCGAGGCCCGGCGCATCATGGAGTTGGTCCGCGCTGCAGGCGTGAAGACCGTGGTCAGCCACCAGCACCGTTACGGCGAGCATTACCGGAAGGTGAAGGAGGTCATCGAGAGCGGCGCCCTTGGCCGGGTGCATACCGTCTACGGACACGCCAGCGGCTGGATGCTTCATATGATGACCCATATGATAGACTACGCCCGCTGGTACAACGGCAATGCGGATGCTGTGTGGGCGATGGGCCAGGCTGCGGGGAAAGGGAAGTTCTCGGATCCGCATCCTTCTCCGGACTACATCGCGGGCATTGTTCAGTTCGCCAACGGGGTGCGGGGATACTTCGAGACCGGCGCCGGCGCTCCGGATGTGCCCGAAGTGGACTACTGGTGGCGTAAGTGCCGGGTGGGGGCGCAGGGAACTGAAGGGTTCGCCGAGGTCCTCACCGGCGGCGGCTGGCGCGCCGTCACCCGTGATGGGGTGATGGGCGGCGAGGGGTGCATGAACTACGACCTGGACATGCCCCCCTACATCGAGGACATGGCGCGCTGGCTGGATGATGACTCCGCTGTGCATCCCTGCAACGGCGAGGAGGCCTGGAAAGGCTTCGAGATCATGATGGCCATCTGCCGCTCCGCGGCGCGTGGAGGTCAGATCGCGATCCCGTTGGAGGATGGTCCGCCAGAGCTGGAGGAGTTACGCGAGCGGATGCCGGATTCCCCCGTTCTTCTCTCCACCGAGGAGAACCGGAAGGAATATCTGGGCTAGAGGTTGCCCCGGAACGGCTTCAGGAGAACGGGGCCGGCCCTGAGAGAGGGCCGGCCCCGTGGCTTTTCTTATCGCGCGGCTGTCTGGCGCTGCGCCGAGAGCAGCGTTGGTCTGGGCTTCGTTGGCCGGAGGCCATCACCGGTAAGGGAGTTGAGGAACGCGATGATGTCCTTCGTCTCCTGCGGAGTGAGCTTCTTGTCAAGTTGCAGCCAGGCCATCTCAGTCACCGCCTGATCCAGCGTCTTGGCCGTTCCATCGTGGAAATAGGGGGCCGTCAACGCAACGTCGCGCAGCATCGGCACTTTGAACATCATCTTGTCCTCGGGCTTGCGAGTCTCCTGGAAGCGCCCGAGGTCGCTGCCGCGGGTATAAGCGTTCACCAGACCCATCTTCTGGAACATCTGACCGCCCACGCCGGCTCCGGAGTGGCACGTGGTGCATCCCACCTTGATGAATGTCTGCAGCCCTTTCTTCTCGGCGGCGCTCAGTGCGGTCTCGTCACCTTCCAGGAAACGGTCGAACCGGCTCCGCGAGACCAGCGTCCGCTCGAACGCCGCCACAGCTTCCGCATAGTTGTCGAACGTGACCGGGTCGCCTTTGGCGTCAGGAAACGCCTTGCGGAACGCGTGCGTGTAGCCCAGCTGCCTGAGCCGCGCTTCCACCGCCTTTTGGTCCGGCATGGCCATCTCCACCGGATTGACGATAGGTCCTTTTGCCTGCTCCTTCAGGTCTTTGGCCCGCCCGTCCCAGAACTGAACGAACTGGAACCCGGCGTTGATGACGGTCGGCGAGTTCCGTGTGCCGGGCTTGCCCAGAGCTCCCAGGGAGACGCGTTCGTTATCGGCCCCTGCCCGCCGGCCGTCCACCCTGTGGCAGGTGTTGCAGGACTGACTACTGTTGATTGAGAGCCCTTTTTCGTGGAACAGCTCCTCCCCCAGAGCGACGCGTTCCGGTGTGTCGGAGAAGCTGCCGGGCATGCGTGCGGGCAGCGGCTGGAAGAGCTTTTTCGCCTCCGTCAGAAGAGGGCTTTCAGAAGGAGCTGCCGTCCGTGTGCCGCAGCCGCACAAAGATGCCGCCGCGGCCGCAATAAGCACGGACAATGCGAGCCGGACTCCCTGCTGTCCTGATGGCTTCCTGTATGTTGCATCCATTGCAGTGCTCCTGTCGCTGGCTGGTGATCTCCTGGCCGGTGGATTGAGCGGCTCGCGGGGATAGCGTCTCCTCAGAGAGAGCCCCTGTCTTCAATTTCGGCTTTTCCTTTGGCCTCTCCTGCAGACGTGCCACGACGGGTGTTACAATCCGGGCGCCTGGCGTAACGTTGCGAGCCCCTGCTCCAGCAGGCGCATCATATCGTCGTGCAGTTCTTTGCTGGCGGCGCAGACACAGCTTGCCATGTCTGCGTCCTGCGTCCGGGTGAGCCGGATGGAGTCCAGGGGCTTGCCGAATGCGTCGGTCACCGTGCAGCCGGCCTCCTGAGCGATCAGCGCCGCCGCGGCGATGTCATAGGCCCATAGACCCATGGGGCGGCCGTGTCCCAGCTCTGCGAACAGCGATGCGCGCTCGGGGAACTCCGTTAGCAGGCGTCCGGAGAGGTCCATCATCCCGGACATCCGTCCCGCCGCCACCTGACACAGCGAGAACGCGCTGGAGTTCAGCACGAAAAAGCCGCCGCGAAGCGTGGTGGCGTCAATGAGCGGGCCGGCTGCGGCGAAGTTCAACTCCGACGGCCGCGATACCACTTCCAGCGTCCATCGCAGATGGCGGATGTCCGGGGGCGGGGAGGGCATCAGCCTGCGAGTCTTTCCTTCTAAGACACCCTCTGCCCCGCCTCCCCGCGAAGCCCGGTACAGCCGGTCACGCCGCACTTCGTAGACGGCTCCGGCTACCACATCCGAGCATCGGGCCTCTTCGCTGAAGCGCGCCACCGCCACGGAGACCGCACAGGCCTCGAACCCGGCCGCCGCCGGCCGAGTGCCGTCCACCGGGTCCACGATGAGCAGCCATCGGGGATTGCCGCCAAAGACTTTCAGCCCTTCGTCTTCGGAGTAGCAGGCCAGCGGGCATCCGGCGGCTTCCACGGCGCGGACCAGCGCCTCCTCTGCCACGACATCCATATTGAAAGTCGTATCGCCGCTGGCCGCGACTCCCGCCGTTTGCCCCGCGTCCGGATCGTCCAGCAACGGTCTCACTGCATCACGCACGCTCCGGGCCACATGCTCCGCGATGCGCAAAGCCTCAGAATAATCCTGCAAATGCTTCCAACCTTTCCGGGTCTTTTTATGTCCGGGCTATTTCCCGGCTGGCTTCCGGCGCCTTACGGGTGGGGTTCCGGGTGCAGCGCGAAGGCCACTTCCGCCCGGGTCGTCTCCCCACCGCTCAGGACGAAGGAACCCTTCAGCTCGCCTCTCGTCAGATTCTCCACGATCTGCAGACCCAGGTTCCGGCTCTTCTGCGGGTCGAAGCCCTCCGGAAGCGGCTGCCCGGTGTTTTCCACGCAGATGCTTACCCGCTCGTCATCCGCCGAGATCACCACCCGCACCATTCCTTCTCCAGCGGCTCCTACGCCGTGTTCAAGCGCGTTCTGGATCAGCTCGTTCAGCACCAGAGCGACACTGGTGGCGCGGTGTGAGTCCAGCAGCAGCTCCGGTCCTTCCACGCCCACCGAGACCCGATGCCCCTCCGGCAACCAGGTGGCCGCCACGTTCGAGAGGATATTATCTGCCAGCTTGCGGACGCTGACGGTGTCCAGATCCTCCCGGGAAAGCATATCGTGCACCACAGCGATAGAGCGGATACGGTTGATGCTTTCCAGAAGAGCGGTCTCCGCGCTGTCCTGTTTGCCGTAGCGCACCTGCAGCCGCAGCAGACTGGCGACAGTCTGCAGGTTGTTCTTCACCCGGTGATGCATCTCCTGAAGGATGGCCGACCGGATGTGCAGCTGCGAGTTCTCGATGGCGATGGCGGCATGTGTGGCCAGAGCCGAAAGGAGCGAGATCTCCTCATCCGTAAAGCGGTGCGGCCTGGCCGTATAGCAGTTCAGCACTCCCAGCGTCTCGCCCTTGGTGCGCAGAGGAATGCAAGCCAGAGAACACACCCCCTCTTTGGCGGCGATGTCGGCAAAGGTGTACTGGGGATGCTCTTTCACGTCCTGCACGGTAATGATGCGCCCCTGCTGGGCTGCGCGACCGGCGATGCTTTCCCCCAGCGGCAAGTTGGGTTTGGAGATATACTCCCGGCTCTTGCTGGAGGTAGCTTTCAGCACCAGGTGCTTGCGCTCTTCGTCGATAAGCATCACCGTGCATATTTTGTACCCCATCGCCTGCGCGGTCATGTTCACCAGAAACTGCAGGATTTCTTCCAGATAGAGGTTGCTGGCAATTTGGCGGGTGATTTCAGTAAGGGTAGAGACCTGCTCGGCACGTCGCTCCAGCTGTTGCAGACGGCGGGAACGTTCGATGACCCCAGCCACCTGGGCGGCGATATTCGAGAGGATGCGCACCTGATTGCGGCTATACTCATGGGGACGGTGCGTGCGCACGTTAATGACGCCTATCACCTCGTTATCATGCAGTAGCGGCACCGCGAGGATAGACTCATACTCCCTTTCACGCATTTCAGGGAAGAACTTGAAACGATGGTCTTTGTATGCCTCGCGCGGGACAGCAACATACCGCTTTTCGCGGGCGACCCAGCCAGTGATGCCTTCGCCGACCTTCAGCCGAATCTTGCCCACCATGGGGCGTGCCTCTTCATCGGCGGCGCGAAGCACCAGCTCGGTGCGGTTTTCGTTGAGCAGGTAGATATGGCAGGATTCCGTGCCGGTGAGACGCAGTGCCACCTCGACCAGTGCGTTGAGGGTTTCATCCACTTCAAACGCGGAACCCACCGCCGCGCCGATCCGGCGAAGGGCGTCTACTTCCGCCGCCTGCTCCTCCAGCTGTTCCTGCAGCTGCTGAATGACCCGCTGCGCCTCCAGCAATTGACGCTCCTTGAGTTGCAGTTGCTCTAGCAGCGGAGCAACCTCTTCTGCGGAGTCACTCCGCAGGTTGCGGCGGAACAGGCGCATAGTTTTGCGCAAACGCAGATTCGGTCGAAAGCGCATGTTTCACCTACACGCTGTGCGCAATGATGATGGCTTCAGCGATTTCCTTCATCGATTTGCGCGTGTTCATACTCTGTACCTGAATACGCCGGAACGCCTCCTGCTCCTTGAGCCCATACAGGTCCATCAGGATGCCTTTGGCGCGCTCAATGAGCTTGCGGGTCTCCAGCTTATCTTCCAGCTCGCTGACCTCTTCCTCTAATGCGAGGAACTCCTTATAGCGCGAGATGGCGACCTCGATGGCAGGGCGCAGGTCGCTCTCCCGGAAGGGCTTGACCAGGTAGGCGTTGGCCCCCAGTTCCATCGCCTGCTTGATGTCGCTCTCCTGGCCTTCAGTGCTGACCACGATCACCGGCGCGGGCAACTTTTGGCCGCGGTCTTTGACCGCTTGCAGGAACTGCAAGCCACCCATCACCGGCATATTAATATCGAGCAGGATGAGGTCATAG
>Ga0101944_10000956_pt1 | contig 70857 bp, 65 predicted proteins | sample DewCreD2012metaG_FD_75245 | JGI IMG/M metagenome (GOLD analysis project Ga0101944, IMG submission 75245) | Hot spring sediment bacterial and archeal communities from British Columbia, Canada, to study Microbial Dark Matter (Phase II) - Dewar... ... | reverse complement strand
TTGTCCTCGTGTCTTGCGATAAACTCGTGCATGGCGTTTCGGCTTCTCCTTGGGTGAATGGTCTTGCAATAACCAATCCATCCTAACGAAAGCAGAAACGCCTTCACCGTTTGGTTGCGGCCCTGCCGCGCTGTGTTCTCTGTGGTTAACTTCCTACGTGTCCTCCGTGGTCTTTCTCCCTTACCACAGCCTCAGCGGCTCCACCTCCTCCGTCACCGCCCGTTCCACCGCCTCCATGTCGAACACTCCGCTCACCGTGTCCTCGAACTCGCACAAGTACTCCTGCCGGAACCACTTCTCCCCCATCGCCCTCCGCTCCTCTTCCAGAAACTCCGCCCGGATCCGCGGGCATTCCGTCCCCGGCGCCCGGTATCTCTCCCACTCCGGTCCGCCATGCACCCACGCCTCATAGAAAAATCCCCGCTTCCCAAAGGGCGTGCTCATCAACCACAGCGCACCGTCGCTCACCGCCAGCATGGGCCGCACCGCCAGGTACAATTCATCGCTCACCCGCGCCGCCTCGTCCACCAGCAGCAACGACACCGCCGAGAACCCTCGGATCGTCGCCTCGCTCCCCGGCAACCCCACGATCCTCGCCCGGTTCGGCAACTCCAGCGAAATCTCGTTATCCCCGTCCCCTCTCGGCCGGATCCCCAGCCGCCGCGCAAACTCCGTCGCCTTCCTCAGGAACTCCCCGCTTTGCCGGGCGCTCGGACTCACCACCAGCGTCAAGCTCCCGGGACGGCTCTCCGCATGCAGGACCGCCTTGGCCGCCGTCACCGTCGACTTCCCCCACTGCCGGCAACAGTTCAGCAACCCCCGCTTCGCCCGGCTCATCAGCACCCTCTTCTGCATCGGATCGAACTCCAATCCCAGCCGCTGATGGGCCTCCAGCTTTCTCCCCGCTCTCGTTCTCTTTTTGTTCTCTCCCTTCAGTTCCCACATCCCGACTCTAGATTACTACGCCTTCCCCCGCTTCCCGGTCCCGGCCCGTCTCCCCAGTCACCTCGCTTCAGGCTTCCATTTCTCTTAAAAATCAATCACTTATCCCGGCTCTAGCCCCCTTCCCGTGCTACCCTGAAAACGGGGTGGATATGTCGTCACTCAAAAAGATCCTTGCCGCACGCGCCAACGGCGCCCGCTCCCGCGGACCCGTCACGCCCGCTGGCAAACGGCGCTCTTCCCAAAACGCCATCACTCACGGCCTGCTGGCCCGGACCACCCTCCTGGAAGGAGAGTCCCCCGAGGCCCTGGCAGCCCTCTTGGACGAGCACATCGCCCGCCTGCGCCCCGCCGACGGCGTGGAGCTGGGAATGGTGCAAGAAATGGTCGCCGCCTTTTGGCGCCTTCGCCGCGCCTGGGCGATTGAATCCCGAACCCTGGAGAATGAAATCTCCGCCCAGCAGGTCGGGGACCAGCTCGATCGCATGGCCGCCGCCTTCGACGCCCTCGCATCCAAGCCCGCCGCCCACCTGCTCCACCGCTACCAGACCCGCCTCCACAACATGTACTACCGCGCTCTTCAGAACCTCCTTCTGCTCCGCCTCGCCGTACCAAACGAACCCAACGAAGTCCCTGTCGAGGCTCTGCCCGCTGTCAACGACACAAGTAGTAATAATGATGATGGCTAGTTTCCGCCCTCACCGCCCTGGATCGCGTCGGCGCCCCGGTTGTAATAATTAATAAGATGATAAGCCTCTGGAGGTCAGACCCCGGACGATGCCCATTTACGAGTACCGTTGTGAGGATTGCAAGCGGCGGGTGAGCGTGTTCGTAAAGCGCATGGGCCAGGAGGCCGATTCCTGCCCGCGCTGCGGGGGCACTCGCCTGGTGCGGCTCTGGTCCCGGTTCGCCATGACTCGCAGTGAGGAAGACCGGCTGGACCGGCTGGCGGACGAGGCGGAGCTGGCCGGGCTCGACGAGAATGATCCTAAGAGCGTGGCCCGCTTCATGAAGAAGATGGGCCGGGAGCTCGGCGAGGATACCGGCGAAGATTTCGAGCAGGCCATGGAGGAGCTGGAGCGCGGCGAAGAGATGGAGGGAGAGGGAGATGGCGAGGCAGTAGAAGGCGCTGTGGATTCGAAGCCTGCGTAGCGCCCGAAGGGAATGCCCCAGCTAACGGCCTCTGCCGAACAGCGCGAACATGATGCCGCTGAGCACGGCGATGTTGCCGATCCAGAAGGCAAAGGACCACTTGATCAGCTCGGCCCGGATCTTGTGCATCTCCTCGCGCAGCGAAGCTGCCGTAGCGTGCATCTCCTCGCGCAGCACCGATTCCGTTCGTTGGAGGTCCGCCTTGGTGGCGGCGCGCTGTTCGACGCTGGTCTCGATGAACTCCAACAGCGAGCGTGCTTCGGCCTCGCCCAGCTTGGGCTTCAGCTTCTCGTAAAGTTCGAGCACCGTGGGCATCGGTCTGACCGCATTATACAACGGGCCTCACTCTAGCCGTCGGCTCCACTTCCCGAGCGAAGTTGACTGACTTGCGCGGCCGTCCGGAGGAACGCATTGTCACCCATCAACGGGAACACAAAGGGAGCCAGATACCGGAATCGGGCCCGTGAGTTCAACATGCTGCTGGTGGCGCTGAGCGTGGCGCTAGCCTATGGCGCGTGGCGCTGGGGCGCGGTGCTCGAACTCGATCGCTGGATCGTCGCGCTTGTGCTCGGCGTGACAGCGGCGGCCTACTACTGGGGCAAACGGCGCTATCAGCTCGCGCCGCCGTTGCCCGCTGCGCTGCGCTGGGCGTTGGGCGCAGGTTTGGTTTACCTGGCGTTCCAATGCACGCCGCTGCCGCTGAGCCTGCTCAAAGTGCTTTCGCCCGCTCGCGCAGAGCTGGCGCAGATGACAGGCGAGCGCTGGGCGCCGCTGAGTGTGGCGCCCTCGGCGAGCTTGCTGCTGGCGGCTACGATGGCCGCCTGCGTGCTAGTGTTCGTGCTGGCGCGGGAGGCGGCCTGGCGGCTGGAGGAGCGGGCCTGGATTGCGGCTGCGCCGATCGTGGCGATTGCGGCTTTAGAAGCGGCGCTGGGACTGGCGCAATTCTTCTCGTACTGGCCGGACGGCGTGGCCCGCGGAACTTACATCAACCGGAATCACTACGCCGGCTTCCTGGAGATCGGGTTGCTAATGGCCGTGGGACTGGGCATGGCCGGGGGCACGCGTAAGGGGCGCAGCTTGACCATCCGGCGCGGCGCGGCGATCGTGGTGGGGGCGCTGATTCTGGCGGGGCTGATTCACTCGCTGTCCCGGATGGGTTTTGTGGCGGCGCTCACCGGACTGGCGGTGTTTGCGATGGCGGCGCTGGCGAAGAGGTTTCACCGCAAAGGCGCAGAGGCCCAGCAAACCAAGAAAAGGTGGCTCATTGCGGCGAGCGCGGTTGTAGCCGCGGTTGCCGTGCTGTTTGTCTACCTCCCTCCGGACCAGCTCATCGCGCGGTTTGCCGAGCTGGCAGCTACCGAGGACATCACGGCGGACATGCGCATGCAGATCTGGCGTGAGACGCTCGGTTTGATCCAGGCCTATCGCTGGACGGGGAGCGGCGCGGGGACTTACGAAGCTGCCTTTTATCGCTTCAAGACAGTGGCGCCTTTGAATACGGTGGACTACGCGCACAACGACTACCTGCAATGGCTGGCGGAGTTGGGCGTGGTCGGGTTTGGTGTATGGTTCCTGGCTGCGGCGGTGGTATTGCGAAGCGCGTGGCGGCGCCCGGCGGCTATAGGGGCGCTGGCGGCCATGGCGCTGCACAGCGTGGCGGATTTCAACCTGTACATTCCGGCCAACGCGATGGCGGTGGCCTGGGTGGCGGGAATCGGAATGGCGGAATGAAGCGAACGTAATTAGGAGGCATGTGATGAAAAAGTATGTGCTGGCCTTAGTGGTGACCGCTGCGGTTTCATTGAGCGGAGCCGAACAGATGGGGACAGTTTCCGGCCAAGGGATCACCTTGCGGGGCGCGCCGGTGCCGGGAACGGCGGAATCGCTGCCGGTGCTGAGCGGGGATGAGATCGTGACCGGAGACCAGCAAGCGGCGTTGTCGCTGCCCGACAAGAGCCTGATCCGTCTGGAAGCCAAGACGCAAGCCTGGGTCGAGATGCAGCAGGGCAGGACGATGATCTGCCTGGCGCGGGGCGCGGTGCAGTTCCGTGCCGCTGCCGGTTCGCGGATCACGATCTGCGCCCTGGGCCGTCCGGTGGTGCTGGAGCCGGGCTCGGAAGGCACGGTGACCATTGAGGGGCCGGACCGGGTTTACGCCAAGGCTGCGGTCGGCGCGGTGCGAGTGCAGGAAGGCGCAACGTGCGGTTGCGTGGCCATGCCGGCGGCGCAGAAGAAAGGTTGGACCGCGAAGAAGGTGGCGGTGGTCGTGGGCGTGGCCGGCGGCGCAGCAGCCGGGACGGCGATCGGACTGGCGGTCGCAGGCGAGCCAAAGCCGGTGTCCCCAAGTAAGCCGTAGCCCGGCCTGTCCCTGGGGGCGGGACCAGACCGTCGAGTTTCTTCGAGCGATTGGGCCGTGCGGGCGAAGAGTCCGCACGGCCCTTTTTTTGTGCCCGCAGCTTGGCCGCGCAGCGGCGTCCTTTGCGACACTGGAGGCAGCGGCCTGTGTTTGAGATGGGCTGCGGGGCGCTGCTGGGCCTGCCGCTGCGTGCTTGCCTGGCCTTCCTGTAATCGGACCACAGGCCAGACTCTTTCCAGCGGGCGGCCTGCCGGCAGGTTGTGACTCCGGTATGGGGCTTTACGGCCTGAGGTGTGTCCAAGGTGCCGTGTTTACGGTTCTCTTCGCGAAGCCGCTGGTCATGAAGCGCCCGGCTGTTCAATCGCAGCCTGGCCGCTGCACAAGCGCACCCTGCAAAGCCGCGGTTGAGCAGATAAGCCGGGTGTTGACAAGGACGGGACCGGCAGGCGCGCAAGCACGTGCTCCATAAGAACCTGCTCCAGTTGGTGCGCACCTCCTTCTGGATTCCGCTCCGGCGCCGCGAGCCACTCCAGGACCGGCCCCTCGAACACGAGTTGGATTCCGTACTGATCGCGCAACCGGTGATTGATTTGAGGTAACAGGATCTCTTCGATGATCTTCTTGCGCGCAGCGGAATCCAGCGGACGGAAAACTACGATTTCATCGAAGCTTCTCAACACCTCGCCTGGCATCCAGCGCGAGAGCTCCGAGAGAATCTGGTCTGCCGACGGTTCGGCTTCTTCGAAATGGAATCCAGGGGTGCGGCGCAGCTTAGCAAGCGCGTCTGGCTGGATGTCCAAGGCCGCAATGATGGTCATGTTCGATAAGAACAGCGACTTGCCGTTGGCCAGTTCGAGATGGCCCGTCTTGAAGACCTCGCAGAAGAATTTCTCGACAGCTTCGCAGGCAAGGTGAAACTGCCGCAGTACGAGCACGCCGCTCCAGCACCCCCGCAGCGCGCGGGCGAGCCTGGGTTGGTCGTCATAGCCGACATAACCGGGCGGGGAGCCGATGAGGCTGCTCAGGGAAGCCTCGTTCCTGTACTCGCTCATATCGAGTTCGATGCAAGCGTCCTCCCGGTCCGTCAAGATCCGTGCCAGCGAGCGCCCAAGAGTTCTCTTGCCCGTGCCCCGGGGTCCCACGAACAAGAAAACCCCGTCCGGCCGCTCGGGATGCAGGTCCAGGCGCCGCTTGCAGAGGGTCACCACGTTGGCCACCGATTCAATCGCTTTGTCCTGGCCAAACACGCGGCCGGAAAGAATCACGCCGAGTTGTTCCAATCGCCGGTTATGCTCCTCCCGGTTCAGATGGAGGGCCAGGCCGGCGCGCTCGGCCACGGCTGCCTCTACGGTGGCCACCGACAGCGAGTTCTGCCTCCCCTGTACGGCAAGGACGCAGGCCCGGTCCAGCGCGTCGATGGCCTTGTCGGGAAACCGGCGGTTCGGTATGTACAGGGAGGAGAGCGCAACGCAGGCGGAGAGAGCCTCAGCGGTGATCGTAAGGTTGTAATGGGCTTCGAGCGGATTCTGCAAGCCCCTAAGAATATCGAGGGTTTCTTCGTGCGTGGGCTCCTGAATGACGATGGTTTCGAACCGCCGCGCCAGCGCCTCGTCTTGCTCGATGTAGCGGTGATATTCGCCGATGGTGGTTGCGCCGATACATCGGAACTTCCCGCGAGCCAGAGCGGGCTTGAACAGATCGGCGAGCCCGCTGGCGGTATGCGAACGGACGATTTGATGGATTTCGTCCAGGAAAAGGATGGCTTTGGACAGGGATTCCAGTTCGTTCAACAACTTGCGCACCCGCTCTTCGAGCGTGCCCACCACGCCGGTCCCCGCCACGAGATCGCCGACCTTGACTTCGAAGATGCGAGAGCCTTGCAACGGCGCTGGGACATCTCCTTGCCGGATGCGCTGTGCCAGCCCCTCGACGAGAGCGGTCTTGCCGACGCCCGGTTCGCCGATCAACAAGGCGTTCGGCTTGAAGAACTTCGTGAGGACAGCGATGAGCTGAGCCAGCTCCCGCTCCCGCCCAACCACCGGGAAGGGGCGCTCTTCGGCGGTCAGCTCCCTGGAAAGCTTTGGAAGGGCTTCGAGGCTGACGGCCGTTTGGGTTGCGGGCTCCTCCGCTTCGAGTTGTCCTATCATCTCGGAAACGGGTACTTTATGCGCCGCGCCAAGTTTCGTGAGCAACTGAGATAGCTCAGCTTCGGCCGCGCACAGCAATTCCCGCATTCCCACGGGCTTGTCTTTGGCCATGGCTTCAGCCTGATCCAGAATCCGCCTCAGGTCATCCTCAAGAGCCAGGCGTTGCGGCGCTGGGCCCGTTCCCGTCTGCTCTTGAGCCAAGCAAAGGTCTTTCAAACGCTCCTCAGCGACCTGGGCTTTCTCCAGCAGCCGGCGGATCTCCGGCCGGCCGCTCTGTAAGAGGGCCAGGCAGAAGTCTTGGGCGGAGCAGCTCGCCCGTCCCTGCTTTCGCACCAGCTCGCTCATGGAGCGCAGAATCGCCTGGGCTGATTCGGCGTACTTGTCGTAGCGGGACATAGCCAATCCTTTCCCCTGTCCGCCTCACGCTGCGAGCATAGGGAGCAGAATTCCCGCGGGTTCTATTCGTCCAAATCCAGACTTGGGGCGCCGCCAGAACGCGCACGGCGGCGGCGCATGAACTCCATGAATTCCCGCAGCAACTCGCCAGGATCTTCACGGATCACCTTGCCGGTGTCGATGGCCGTTTGGATCACGTCGTGATAATGATCGACGACGCCCGCCAAGCCCGTCAGACATCTCAGAAACTGCCTCTTCGTCAGATGGGCATCCTCGAGGGGCAACTCGATCACGGCACGCACTTCACCATCGGCGGGATCGTATTCGAACTGGACCATCTTCGTCATGTAGTTGACAAGCAGGCAGGCCTCGAGCACCGCGCCTTTGTGGGGGCCGTCCTTGTACTCGTAACACCGGGGGGCGATGAAGTGTACAAACTCTCCGTTCTCATCCAGCCGGATCATTATGGGCAAACTGGGATCGCCGTCGCGGTCCCAATAGGCCTTCGTGCGGAAGCCTGTAAAAATGGCGTTCTTGCTTTCGTCTTCTTTGAAGCGTAGATCCTCCTCCTGGAGGTATGTCGCGATTTCCTGAAGGGTTGTGGACATGAGAGTACGCCTCCGTTAGAAAACGGAATATCTCAACTATAACATCGCCCGTATAGAAATCAAGGGCAAAAGGGCAAAACCTGCATGGCCAAGCGCTGCGTTCTGAGGCCGAACTGAAGGAGGTTCGAGGTGGCCATTTCCGCCGGCTGGCGGTTTCAACTCGACATGGGCGACATCGGCGAAAAGGACGGATGACGGCGTGAGGACATTGGCAGTTCGCGCTCGGGCGCCGTCCGCGTGACGATAGCCTGGGACCTTCATGAAACCGCGCTGTGGAGCTTCGATGGTCTGGGTTGGTACGCGGTGGAGGTCCGCTTGGCGTGGAGAAGGAGCTGACCCTCCGCGTGGCCGCAGGCGGAGCGGGCGCCACGGCGAAGGCGCGGCCCGTCCCGGGCAAGTCGGCGGCCGCTCTGGCCGTGCTGGGGGAGATGCTTGGAGTCAGGTGAGTCAATAACCAAGGGAGTGTTTGATCCCGCTATAACGGGGTGGATCCCCAGGCGCAGCCGCCGATTCGTGATCAGGCGGTCCTAGCAGCATCTATGGCTACAGGCGCCCAGCAGGCGACCTGCCAAGGGCGGCAAGCGGACCGCGGCCCAGACGGCCCGCCCCCCGGGAAGCGCCTATTCGGCTTTGCTTCCGGCTTCCAGATCTTCGATGCGCTTGCGGATCTCCCGCAACGTGGCTTCCAACTGTTCCGCCCAATTCTTGAGCGCCGAAGCTTGTTGCTCCCGTGACGGACCGGACGGCCCGAGTCCGCTCCAGGGCCAGAAGCCGGCGCGCTGCCAGCCTGTGAGGCCGGTCGCGTGAAACCAGTTTCTCCAGCCCCGGCCGCCTCTGCCGCCACAAAAGCCCGAGCCGGCGGCTGGATTCATGGATCTAGGGGCCGCGAAGCCGGAGCAGAATCCTGCGCCGCGCCCTGTCCGGGGACCCCATCCCATCGGTCCTGTTCTATCTCCAAACGGCATCGTTTGTAACCTCCTTCTTCCATGCAGTTAAACTCTGGTCATCGGCGCGCCGCATTTGGGGCACGCCATCTGGCGGCATGGCCGCCCGGGCGTGTGGGGCGCCTTTTCCCCGCAGCTCGGGCAGACACATTCGCCTGCCGGACCGCCGGCTCCCGGACGGCCCATACCGGCGCCTCCGCCGGAGCCTCTTCCGGCCCCGCGCCCACAGACCCGGCCGCCACCGCCGCCGCGTCCAAAACCCGTTCCCGATCCTGCTGGCATACTGTTTCTCCTTCCTGCTCGAAAACGCTTGTGAGGCCCGCCGCAGCCAGGCATCCACAATTCTGGCTGAGGAACGGCGTGATTGACGCACGCCTTCACCACCTCCTCCACCGGGCCGCAAAGAAAGCTGATTACCCGGACGCCCGAGCAGATCAGCAAGGCTTCCAGGGGCGCCGAAATCGCGCCGCAGAGCAGAACATCCGCGCCCAATTCCAGCAACTCCGCCGCGCGCGCCGCCAAACCCGTCTGGCTCAGCTTGCATGCGCGGCGGCGCACCTCCCGGCCGTTTTCGAGGTCGACGAGCAGCAGACTTCCAGCGACGTCGAAGACCGGCGAGATCCGTCCCTGATGTTGCGGGATGGCCAGCCTCACGCGGACTTGAGCTGCACGGGGCCTTCCAGTCTTGCATGTGCTTGGCGGAACGGCAGGAAGGCGCAGGCAGCGCAGGCGGCGGTCGTGCAAGACGCCAGAGGCGCGAGAAAATCCCATTGCAATCTGCAAGGGTGTCTGTTACACTTATATGCAGAAATGTCCACGCCTCCGGATCCCATTCTTGATTCGATCAATGAAGGCGTATTCACGGTCGGCCCGGACTGGCGCATCACTTCGTTCAATCGGGCGGCCGAGCGGATCACGGGGGTAAGGCGGGAGGAAGCGCTGGGGCGGCTTTGTTCGGAGGTGTTCCGCGCCAGCATTTGCGAGCATTCCTGCGCCTTAAGGCGGACCTGGGAGACGGGCAAGCCCGTAGTGAACGCCACGGCCTATATTTTGCGGGCCGGCGGCGAGCGCATCCCCATCCGCCTTTCGACGGCGCTGCTCCGTGATGCCGGCGGGGCGGCGACGGGGGGAGTGGAGACGTTCCAGGACCTGAGCCGGGTCGAGGAGCTTCGCAAAGAGCTCGCCTCGCGCTACACCTTTGAGGACATTGTGGGGCGCAGCCCAGCGATGCAACGGCTGTTTGAGACGCTGCCATGGATCGCCGCCAGCAGCAGCACGGTGCTGATCGAGGGGGCGAGCGGTACCGGCAAGGAGCTCTTTGCGCGGGCGATTCACAACCTTTCGCCGCGGAGCAAGAAGCGCTTCGTGGCGGTGAACTGCGGGGCGCTGCCGGACACGCTGCTCGAATCGGAGCTATTCGGATACAGAGCCGGCGCTTTCACCGACGCCAGGCGCGACAAGCCCGGCCGGTTCGCGCTGGCCGATGGCGGCACGATTCTGCTCGACGAAATCGGCGACGTCTCGCCGGCGATGCAAGCCCGCCTGCTGCGCGTCTTGCAGGAGCGGATCATCGAGCCGCTCGGCGCCGTGGAGCCGGTGAAGATCGACGTGCGGGTCATTGCGGCCACCAACAAGGACCTGGCGGCATTGGTGCGCGAAGGCAAGTTTCGCGAAGATCTGTATTACCGCATCCGGGTGATTCATCTGCGCCTGCCGTCGTTGCGGGACCGTCGGGAAGACATCCCGCTGCTGGTGGAGCGGATTGTGGCCCGGCTGAACCGGCTACAGGGGCGGAACATCGCGGGGGTGTCGGAGGCGGCGCTGGCGCGGCTCATGGAGCACGACTACCCTGGCAACGTCCGGGAGTTGGAGAACATCCTGGAGCAGGCTTTTGTGCTCTGCCGCGGCGACTGGATCGAATTGCATCACCTGCCGCCCGAGTTGCGGCCGGCGGCAGAACCGGGCGCCGGCGAGGGGCTCAACTTGAACGCGGCGGAGCGGAGACTGATTCTGGCTGCGCTGGACCGCCACAAGGGCAACCGGACGCGGGCCGCACGGGAGCTTGGGATCGACCCCAGCACGCTGTACCGCAAGCTGAAGGCGTTCGAAAGCGAAGCGAAAGCCACCGGCGATGAAAGTGGGCGGCGAATGGCGGGCAAGGCCGGTTACGCCGCCGGGCGGAAGTAGAGGACGGCGAACAACAGGGCGGCGAACAGCAGCACGGTGGCTGCCCACAAGGCAAGAAAGCGCTTGAAGAGACCGGACTTGACCCTGCGGATCTCCTCGTAAAGGGCGCTTTCGACGTTGCGGATTTCCTCGCGCAGGCCAAAAACGGTGCGGTGGAGATCGGCCTGGGAAGCGGCGGAGCGCTCGGCCGCGGCTTCGATGCACTCAAGCAGAGTGCGGGTTACCTTCTGTTGCAGCTCCAGCGTAGAAGGCATAGCGCTAATTGCAGTATAGCGCCGGGGAAGGTTGAGGGGGATTCTATTCTCATGCAAAACGAGCCTGAAGGGGGTGAGAAGCCAGGTACTGGGGATTGATCCTTCACATAAACGACTCGAGCCGGATGAGCTTGCACGGGATGCGGCTGTGTTTGGCGGGGACCGGGCAGTCGGCGGCCGTCCGGGCGGGGGAGATCGGGCGCTTCGATGCTGATGAGCGGACCGCCGAGCGCGGTCGACTTTCGGTCCGCGGGGTTATACTTTGAAAGTGAGGAACTTTCGGATGCTGCTCTCTCGCCGCCTGATAGCTGCTGTTCTGTTAGTTTCCGCGCTGGGCTTCGCGCAGCGTGGTCCGATTCCGCAGCAACTAGTTTTCACGCCGGACCGCCCGAGCGGAATTTACAATCTCGGGGAAAAAGTCGGTTGGACCGTAACGCCGGGGCCGGCGCCGGTCACTTACGCCTACAAATGGACCATTCGCCTCAACAATGCCGTCGTTCTCAAGGAAGGAAAGCTGGATCTGTCCAAGGGCAGCGACCGGATTGAGATCACCGGCGAACAGCCCGGCATGCTCTATGTCGCCGTGGAACCATATGCGGAGCTTACTCCCGGCGCCGTAGCTCCGGAGGCCGCAGCCAATACGCCCGCCGGTCAGGCCGCTGGGACGGCCGGGCCCGGCCGCGGGGCCGCGCCGCGCTTCGTGGGAGGCAACACCGGCCGCAATAACGGACTCTACGCGGTGGGCGCTGCGGTGGCCCCGGAGAAAATCGGCCTGTCCGTGCCCCGTCCTGCCGACTTCGACGAATTCTGGGAGGCCAAACTCGCGGCGCAGGCGAAGATTCCGATCAATCCCGTCCTCACGCCAGTCGAAAGTGACGTTCCGGGCGTCGATCTAAGTATGTTCGTACTCGATGCGCTGGGTTCAAAAGTACAAGGTTATGTGGCCAAACCCGCCAAGGAGGGTAAGTTTCCCGGGCTGATCCAACTGCAATATGCCGGCGTCTACGCCTTGAACCCCCGGGCCGTGGCGCAGCGCGCCGCCGAAGGCTGGCTTGTGATCAACGTAGATGCGCACGATAAGCTGCCCTCGGACCCCTCGGGAAACGTGCCGCGCAACTACCAGACGATCGGCAACACGGACCGGGAGAAATCGTACTTCCTCAACATGTACCTGCGGGATTCGCGCGCTCTCGATTACTTACTTACCCGGCCCGATTGGGACGGCAAGACCGTCGTGCTGATCGGAGGCAGCATGGGCGGCCAGCAGAGTCTGGCGCTCGCCGGCTTGCGGCCCGAGAAGATCACCGCGGTGCTGGTTTGCGTGCCGTCGGGGGCGGACACGAACGGCGACCTGCACGGGCGCAAAGCCGGTTATCCGAACTGGCCGCCGGACAACCCCGATGCGATGCGGACGGCGCTTTACTTCGACCCAGCCAATTTCGCGGCGCGCATCCAGGCGCCGGTGATGGCAGGCATGGGCTTCATCGATACGATTTCGCCGCCGGCCGGCATCTGGGCGACGCTCAATCAGATTCCCGGTCCCAAAGAGCCGTTGCCCATGATCGAGTCCGAACATGACAACTTGACGCCCGACAAGGGGCGCGCTTGCCCCGCCAGGCAGAGAGAGATTCTCGACCTTCTGGTGAAAGGCGGCGAGTACAAGCCCCGCGCGCTCAGGCCGTAGCCCAATTTCGGTAAGCTTGGCGGCTTGCTCCGCAACTTACAAGAGAGTAAGTCATGAGCGGCGCACAAAAGAGAATGAGAACGGGTGGCGGGTGAGGGGCGCCCAGGCCGGCAAAAATGCCGGCCGCAGGCACGAATGCCCGCCCCACATCGTTATGTCTGCCTTGTCGGGCGGCTCGCACCGCTCTCTGGGCAAGCCGCAGAGGGGTTACTTATCCTGCGGGATCACGGTCACGGTGAAGTCTTTCACCGGCCGGTCTTCCTCGTCCAGGAAGCGCGCGCAGAAGTCGGTCGCTCCACCGCCGTTGACGATGGCGGCGCGCAGAATGTTGGGTCCCTTGTTCAAAGTGAGGCGCTTGGAGACGCCGTCGTCGATGGTGGTCTGGCGGTCGCCGTAAATGCCGATGACCTCCTTGCCGTTGAGCCACCAAACGGAAGCGGCGTTGGAGCCGATCGCCAGCCGGACATTACGGAGTTCGCGCGGGCACTGGATGATGGTGACGGCCCAAAACAGAACGTTGGAGGTCGGCTTATTCAGGGCGTAGGCGAAATGGTAGAGGTTGACGTTGTAAAGCTTCGTGTCCATGGCGTGCCAGACTAATTCCGCATCGCCGACCTTCACTTTGTCCCCATCGCGGGGAACGACCGTGAACTGCCCGGGGAAGTACTCCTTCTTGACGATGGCCTGCACCTGGCTGTCAGTGAGGCCGTTGGCGGGGATCGGTTGCAGCAAGAGCCAGCGCTGGATGAAACCGTCCGGGCTGGGGGCCTTGGAAGGAGTGGTTGGGGCAGTGAGAGTGGGCGCGGGGCCGCGGCCTGGTTTGGCGGCGGCTGCGGACGGCTGGTTCGGGGCGGCGCCCCGGGTCTGGCCGGAAGAGGCGGCGACGAAGCTAAGAAGCGCCAGCCCGGCCAGCAGGGCCGGCGCATAGCGAGTTAGGCGGCGAAGGGCAAGCATAAGTACCATGTCCTGGAATCCTTATCTCCTAATCGTTACGAGTTTGTGCCTGAACGTCACGGCGTCTTAAGCAGCCAGCGTTGTTTGTCGCTCTTTGGGTCAAACTTCGCCAGCGTTACGAAGCTGGCGCCAACCGCCGACAAAGCCAGCGGCTGTTTGGAGCCGGGGACGGCTTTGGGCATGATCCGCCAAGTGCCGTCGGTAAGCTGGTCGAGCCGCCACAGTTGTTCGGGCCCTCCGGTGAACGCGGGCAGGACGACCAACTCGGCATCCTCGGTGGCCGCCAGCGTCCGGTCCGTGCCCGCGATGGTGATCTTGAAGTACGGCGAGCCGAGGTAGCCGCCGGCATTGGGCACGGGCGTCAGGGTCCACTTTTGCTGTGCTTGACACAGATAGTTGGCCATGCGGGCATCTACCGGCCCCGCGGGCCAGTTCACCGAGACCTGCGCGACATCCTGGTCCGGGATGACGCCGCCGATGCCGCCGAACATCCCGCGGCCGGCAGGCGGACCCTGGGCGCCCGCCGCCCCAGCTCCGGCCGGCGCGCCTGGTTCACCGCGTCCTGCGCCGGGCGCCGCTGCGGGCGCGCCCGCCGCAGGCCCGCCCCGTCCGGCCCGGCGGCCGCCCACGGGCACTCCCTCGACGGCGAGCTCCAATACGGTTCCAGTGCGCACGGACTCGATCACGTAGGTTCCCGGCTTGGCGTTTTCGCCGGCCACGGGCCAACCGTCTTTCCACAGCAGCGGGCGGATGTCGAGAACGCTGGCGCCGCCCCGGTCGAGATCAGCTTCCCAGTGCATGGAGAATTTCTGCACGCCGTCGCCGAGGTCGATCAGTCCAAAATGGCCGGCTCCGATCACGCGGCCGCCGGAGCCGATGAGTAGCTTGCCCCCGCCTCGGAGCATGTCCAAACCCGTGTGGTCGAGATAAGGTCCGGTCACTTTCTTGGCCCGGCCTACGCGGATGTTGTAGCCCGAGTCGGCGCCACGGCAGCAACTGCCGCGGGTGCCCAGCAGGTAGTACCACCCATCGTGGTAGATAAGGGTGGTGGCTTCGAGGTTGATGCCGATGTTGACGGGGGGAACGTTGGGGTTGAGGCGCTTGCCCGTTTTGGGGTCAAGCTCGATGAGCCGGATGTAGCCGAAGTAGGAACCGTAGGTCAGCCACAGGCGGCCGTCGGTGGGGTCCAGGAAAGCGCCCGGGTCGATGGCATTGCAATCTTCGACGCCATCGGAGGAGGCCACGATGCCGCCTTCCTCCCATTTATAGTCGGGAGATTCCGGGTCCAGAGACTTGCTCCAGATCATGTTGATCTCGGCCCTGGGTTGCGCACCGACGTTTCGGGAGATGTACATGTAGTAGCGGTCGCCGACCTTGATGACGTCGGGGGCCATGCCGCTGCGCGGGGGTCTGGTTCCGGCCCTCCAAATCCAGCCGTCGTCGGAGACCAACGCCGTTCCGCCTGTGCCATAGGTGTAATACTTGCCGTTGCAGAACATGATGGTAGACGGGTCGTGGATCCCGATCTGCCCGTCCAGCGCCCAGAGCAGGGAGGCCAACGGCAGGACAGTGGCGAGCAGGGCCCAAGGTAGCAAGCGCTTTCTTTCGTTCCTCATGGAGTTCACAGTATATCACCAGGCTGTGGGGAGTCAACTTGGCGTCCGGCGCGAGAGGACCCGCTCTGGAATCGGCCCAGAGCCGGCTGTTCTCACTGATCCCGTGGCAAATTCCACTTGTTTCGCGTGGCCCCGGCTGAGGCCGATGCGGGAATCCGTAGCGTTCCATTCTGTAAACTGACTCTGGAATCGTTTACACTAGATGTCCGAAGTCTCGTTTGGCTACCGTTGGCGGTGCAGGGCACGAGACGCGCCGTCTGAGCCGGAGGCCGGCTGAGGAGCCGTTATTTGAAACCGGGAGAACAAGACGACAATGTTCAAGATCAAAGGACTTCGCTGGTGGATGATCAGCCTGGTCATGCTCGGCTCGGTCATCAACTACTTGACGCGCAGCACTCTGGCGGTGGCGGCGCCGACGATTCTGGAGGACCTGCATATTACGGAGCGGGAATACTCATGGATTGTTGGGGCATTTCAGGGAGCCATCATGTTGCAGCCGATCTGCGGCTACGTCTTGGACGTGCTGGGGTTAAAGCTCGGCTTCGCCATCTTCGCCATCGCGTGGTCGCTCATCAACATGTCTCACGCGCTCGCGAATAGCTGGCAGGCGCTAGCCTGGCTGCGCGGGTTCTTGGGCTTCGCCGAGGGTTCGGCCAACCCGGCGGGGATGAAGGCGACGGCGGAGTGGTTTCCGGCCAGGGAGCGGGGTTTGGCGGGGGGCGTCTACAACATCGGCGCCTCGGCGGGCTCGATGATTGCGCCGCCGCTGGTGGCCTGGGCGATTTTGACGTACCACTGGCAGGCAGCGTTCCTGATCACCGGCAGCTTAGGTCTGGTCTGGGTGGCGCTATGGTGGTTGCTCTACCAGCCGCCCCACAAGCATCCCGCGCTGTCTGAGCAAGAGAAGGCGTATATCACCTCCGGGCAGGAACAACACTTGCAGAGCGACGGCACCCGGCCCTCGTTGCGGAAGATTTTGCGAGAGAGGAACTTCTGGGGCATCGCCTTGCCGCGCTTTCTGGCCGATCCGACTTGGGGGACGCTGAGTTTCTGGCTGCCGCTTTACTTGAGCAGCGTCCGGCATATGGATTTGAAGCAGATCGCGCTCTTCGCGTGGATGCCATTTCTCGCGGCGGACTTTGGGTGCCTTTTCGGCGGGTTCGTGGCCATGAAGCTCCAGAAACATTTCGGCCTCAGCGTCATCAACTCGCGGCGCTGCGCGTTCACCTTGGGCGCGTTTCTCATGTTGGGCGTGGGGTTGGTGGGGTTCGTAGAAAGTCCATACACGGCGGTGGCGCTGCTGAGCCTGGGCGGCTTCGCGCACCAGACGCTCTCGGTGACGGTGATCACCATGTCCTCCGATCTGTTCCGCAGAAATGAGGTGGCCACGGCTACGGGGATGGCAGGAACCTTTGGCAACGCGGGCTTGTTGGTTTTCTCGCTGCTAGTGGGCGGTTTGGTGGCGAAGGTGGGCTACACGCCCTTCTTCATCTGCCTTGGGCTGCTCGACTTGGTGGGCGCGGCGGTGCTGTGGACGGTGGTTCGGGAATACAAACAGGAGCGAGTCTGAAAATGGCGGATTCAAAACGTGTCATAAAGAACCCAATTCTTCCGGGGTTCAACCCAGACCCCTCGATCGTGCGCGTGGGGGACGACTACTACATTGCGACGTCCACCTTTGAGTGGTATCCGGGCGTCCAGATCCACCACTCCCGGGACCTGGTTCACTGGCGCCTGGTTGCCCGTCCCCTCAACCGGGCGAGCCAGCTCAACATGCTCGGCGACCCGGACTCCTGCGGCGTCTGGGCGCCGTGCCTGAGCTATGCCGACGGTCTGTTCTGGCTTGTCTATACGGACGTGAAGCGCTACGGGCGCACGACTCAAGCGGGAGTCTCGGGGGCGTCGCTGCGGGATTTTCACAACTATCTTGTCACCAGCCCCACGATCGACGGCGAGTGGTCGGATCCGGTTTACCTCAACAGCAGCGGCTTCGACCCGTCTCTGTTTCACGACGACGATGGCCGGAAGTACGTGGTGAACATGCTGTGGGATCACCGCCCGGGCCGCAACCGCTTTGCGGGGATCGTATTGCAGGAGTATTGTCCGACTAAGCAGAAGCTGATTGGACCGGTTCACTTGATCTTTCAAGGCACCTCGATCGGATTTACCGAAGGGCCGCACCTGTACAAGCGCGGGGGCTATTACTATCTGCTTGTGGCTGAGGGCGGAACCGGTTGGGGGCATGCGGTGACCATGGCCCGGTCCCGCAACCTCAGCGGACCTTACGAGCTGCATCCTGATGTCTACATTCTGACCTCGCGGCACCGTCCCGATGTGGAGCTCCAACGGGCCGGACATGCGGACCTGGTGGAAACACAGCACGGAGAAGTGTACATGGTTCACCTGTGCGGTAGGCCGTTGCGCAACCGGGGCCGCTGCACGCTGGGGCGCGAGACTGCCATCCAGCGGATGGTCTGGTCGGAGGACGGATGGCTGCGGACCGCCGATGGCGCCGGAGTTCCTCGCACGGAGGCGCCCGCGCCTGCGCTGGTCCCGCACGTCTTTCCGAACCGGCCGCACCGCGAAGATTTCGACAGCCCGGAGTTGCCGCCGGATTTCCAATGGCTGCGCTCTCCCTGGCCCGAGGAGCTGTTCAGCTTGACTGCGCGGCCTGGCTACCTGCGTCTTTACGGGCGCGAGACTATCGGGAGCCAGTTCAGGCAAGCCTTGGTGGCGCGGCGCTGGCAATCTCACTGCTTCCGCGCGGCAACGAAGATGGAATTCGAGCCGGACAACTTCCAACAGATGGCCGGACTGGTCTGTTACTACAACGGCAGCAAGTTTCATTACCTTTATGTGTCGCGCGACAAAGAATTGGGTAAGCACATCCGGGTGATGTCCTGTCTGCCGGATCAGCTTCAGTCGGATGCTTTCAGCCCGCCCGAGCTAATACCGGACGGCGTTCCGCTGGAACTCAGGGTGGAGGTGGATTTCGAACGCCTGTATTTCGCGTACCGCCTTCCCGGAGGCGGTTGGCGGCGAATGCCCGGCCCGCTCGATGCGAGCATCCTGTCCGATGAAGCCGCCGCTCCCGGGACTCCGAACTTCACGGGCGCCTTTGTCGGGGTTTGCTGCCAGGACATGTCCGGAGCCCGCTGCCCGGCCGATTTCGACTATTTCGAATACATGGAGCGGGACTACCGGATCGACCCCTTCACCGAGGACTGAGCTGCGACGGAGGACTGAGGCAAGGGCGCGAGCGGCGAGTGAATGGAAGCTGGAGGAGGCAGCCGCTGGTTTGCGGAGGCCAAGTCCTCACGCCGGCAGCCGGGGTAGGCGGCCATGCGCCTGAACCGGACACGGGCCTCCGTATTCAGGTCCGGTGGTGAAGGACGCGGGCCCGGGTGTATTCTGGTTGCTTCGGAGTGTTTGGAGCCGGGGCCCGGCGAAAGGCGCTGGGACTCCGGCGGTTTTTTTGAACAAGGAAGGAGGACTGTCCATGAAGTTTTTGGCTACGGCATTGAGTTTGGCGCTGGCGCTTTCGCTTGGCGCGGGGCCGGCGGCGGCGCAGGAGACAAAGCAGTTGAGGGAGCCGGACGTGATCTATGTTCCCACCCCGCAGGAAGTAGTGGACGCCATGCTGAAGCTGGCCAACGTCCACAAGGGCGATGTGGTGTACGACCTGGGATGCGGCGACGGCCGGATTGTCGTAACTGCCGCCAAGCGTTACGGGGTGCGGGGCGTGGGCATCGACATCAACCCGGAGCGGATTCAGGAGGCGAAGCAAAACGCCAAGGAGAACGGGGTCACCAATCTGGTGACCTTCCGCAATGAGGATCTCTTCGAGGCGGACATCAAGGAAGCCAGCGTGGTGACGCTGTACCTGCTGACTTCGCTGAACATCAAGCTGCGTCCGAAGCTGCTGCGGGAGCTGAAGCCGGGGACCCGGATTGTTTCGCACAGCTTCGACATGGGCGAGTGGAAGCCGGACAAGACGGAGCAGGTGAACGGGCGAACGATCTACCTGTGGGTGGTTCCGGCCAATCCACCAAAATTTGACTAGGTCCGAACCAGAGGCGATCAAAGAGCCGCCGGCGCGCGGCAAACCAAGGATGCGGCGCGCGGGCGGCTTTTGTATGTTTTGGGCGCTTACGCTGCGGTGGCCGTGATCGGGAGAGTTTACACGGGTTTCGCCGTGGTTCTCCGTATAATGAAAAAGGACATCGGCATGCGGAAACGTTAAAGATAATCGCAGCCGGATTTCTTTTTGGAGGGTAACCATGGCGACACGATCTTCGCGGCGCGACTTTTTGGCAGCCGGGCTGTTGATGCCTGCGGCCGGCTTTGCCTCAGTCCCACAACCAACAACCAGCGCCTCAGGCGCAATTCAGGGCGGCGGCCTGAGCTACGGCGTATTGGGAAAAACCGGGCTCAAGGTGACCCGGGTGGCCTTTGGGTGCATGATCACCTCAGACCCCTCGGTCATTGAGCGGGCGGCCGACATGGGGATCAACTACTTCGACACGGCGCGCAGCTACCAACAGGGCAACAACGAACGGATGGTGGGGGCGGCGCTGAAAGGACGGCGCAACAACCTGGTGATTTCCACCAAGACCGGTGCGGGAACCAAGCAGCAGGCCCTGGAGCATCTGGATACCAGTCTGAAGGAGCTGGGCACGGACTACGTCGACATCTGGCACCTGCACGGCAAGAGCAGCATCGAGCAGATCACTGACGAGCTGGTGGACGCGCAGCAGACGGCAAAGAAGGCGGGCAAAATCCGCTTCGCCGGCGTCAGCACGCATAGCAACCAAGCGACGTTGATTCCGGCGCTGGTGCAGAAGGGATTCCACGACGTGATTCTGGTGGCGGTCAACTACACGATGGGAGCGGACCTGCTCCAGGCCATCGAGGCCGCGCGCAAGGCGGGCGTGGGCATCATCGCCATGAAGGTGATGGCGGCGGCGCGGGGCCGGGGAGGCGCGGCGCAGCCCCCGCGCAAACCCGGTTCGATGCTGGCGGCGCTGAAGTGGGTTCTGAATACGCCGGGCATCGACACGGCCATCCCCAGCATGACCGACATGGATCAACTGGAGGAAAACTTCCGGGCCATGTCGCAGCCGTTCACGGAGAAGGACAAGGAAGTCTTGATGGCCCGCTTCCAGGAGATCCGCTACGACTACTGCCGCGGCTGCAACCAGTGCGCGGGGACCTGCGCCAAGGGCCTTCCCGTGCCGGACATGCTCCGTTACCTGATGTACGCGGAAGGATACGGGCAGTTCTGGCTGGGGCGCGAGCACTTCCAGCAGTTGCCGCGCGAGGTGGCGGCGGTGCGCTGCTCCGATTGCAGCAACTGCACGGTGCATTGCCCCAACGGCGTGCGCGTGTTTGAACAGATCAGCCACGCCCAGGAGGTGTTCGCTTGAGCAGCACCTCCAGGCGCGGTTTTCTGGGGGCCGGCCTGGCGGCGCCGGCCCTCGCTTCGGTTCGTCCTGAAGCTCGGATGCTGCCGCAGGCCCGCGGCGCGGCTCAGGAATACAAGTTCACCTACGGCACGCTCGGAAAGACCGGCTTGCGCGTGACGCGGATGGCCTTCGGCTGCATGACCACCTCCGACCCGAGCGTCATCGAACGCGCCGCCGACATGGGGATCAACTTCTTCGACACGGCGCGCGTCTACCAGGGCGGCAACAACGAACGGATGGTGGGCGCCGCGCTGCGCAAATACCGCGACAAGGTCTACATCGCCAGCAAGACCAAGGCGGAGGACCGGAAGACGGCGCTGGCGGACCTAGACACCAGCCTGCGCGAGCTTCAGACGGATCACCTCGATGTGTGGTATCTGCACAGCCGCAGCTCGCCTTCGATGGTGAACGAGGAAGTGCTGGAAGCGCAGCGAATCGCCAAGCGCGACGGCAAGATCCGTTTCGCGGGCGTCAGTTTCCACGACGGGCATGCTGAGATGATCCCGGCCATGATGAAGCTGAACCACTTCGACGTGTTCCTGATCAGCTACAACTTCACCATGGACGCCTGGATCGAGCCGCTGATTGAGCGGGCGCGCAAGGCCAACATCGGCATGGTGGCGATGAAGGGCCTGGCGGGAGGAGTGCGGCCGACGGTGAGCGTGTACAAGGTGCCCACGGACCGGCTGAACCGGCTGAACCGGACGGGCGCGGCCGTGGCTGCCATCAAGTGGGTGCTGAAGAATCCCTACATCGACACCATCATTCCGAGCATCGTCGACAACGACCAACTGGAGGAGAACCTCCGGGCGATGGCCGCGCCGTTCACCGAGGCCGACGCCAAGCTGCTGGCGGCGCGGCTGGAGGAGATCCGGCCGTATTACTGCCGGATGTGCGGGAACTGCAAGGGCGCCTGTCCGAAGGGGATGCCGGTGTCCGATGTGCTGCGCTTCCTGATGTACGCTGAAGGTTACGGCCAGTTCGGACTGGGTCGGGAGAACTACCAGTCGCTGCCCGCCGAGCTCAGGAGCGTCCGCTGCGCGGAGTGCGGCTCCTGCGCCGTGCGGTGCCCCAACGGGGTGCGGGTGGCCGAGCGGCTGATACGTGCACAGGAGGTTTTCGGATGATGCGGATTCTTTGGGCGGTTTTTTTGCTGGCGGCAGCAGCGGCGCTGCTGCCGGCCCAAATGCCCTCTTGCAGCCTCGTGCCGGGATGGCAGCAGGAGGGCGAGGCGCGCACCTTTGATGCGGACAACCTGTTCGAGTACATGGACGGCAACGCGGAGGGCTACGTCATCTACGACTTCGTGCGGATGCACGGCGTCACCTGCAAGAAGGACGGGGTGACGCTGGTGTTCGACGTCTCGGAGATGGCCGGCGGGGAGTTTGCCTACGGCATTTTCATGGCGAACCGGGACCCGAACCGGCCGGTGGAGAAGATCGGCACGGCGGGCCAGATTATGCCGCGCCGCGGGGTGTTCTGCAAGGACAAGTATTACGTCGAGATCGCGGCCAATCCCGAGGGGGATCACACTGCGGTCTTGCGGCAGTTCTTGCGCGCCGTGGAGGCCCGCATTCCGGGCGAAGCCAAGCTGCCGGATCTGCTGACTTGGTTTCCGCGCGAGGGATTGGACGAAGCGACGCTGCGGCTGGTGCCGCAGAGCGTGCTCGGCTTGAGCCTGCTGAAGCGGGGATATGTGGGGCAGTATCCTTACGGCCGCATGTTCATCGTAACGGAGGCCTCGGCGGAGTCGGCGGCTGAGGTATTGAAGAAGGCCAATGCCAGGATGGGCGAGACGGCGAAGTCGGTGGCCGTGGGGGACGAAGGGTTCCAGGCCACGGACAAGTATCTGGGCCGCTTGTGCTTCTTTCGCAAGGGAAGATATGTGGCCGGCATCGCGGGCGTGCCGGAATCGGACGACCCGGTAGCGCGGGCCAAGGCGCTGGCTTCACGGATCCCGTAGGCGGCGGCTCGAGAGCGCGGATCGCTTACCACCGAGCGCTCGTGAGCGGGGCTCACAACGAGGGATGAGAAAGGCGGGGCTGCCATCCACCGGCGCGACCGCCGAGATGGCAAGCCTGGTGGTTTGCTCCACGGGGGCGGACACATCGGTCCGCCCCTACAAGGTGCGGCGAAGCTGGCAGGCCGCATTACGGGGTGGCGGAGGCGCTATGTAGAGGCAGTCTATGGCCGTGGGAAACCGGGACGGGCGTAAGGGCGGCGGGCAAGCGGGGTCACGATCGCGGGGCGGGTGGCGGAGAGAGGGGGATTCGAACCCCCGATAGAGTTTCCCCTATACACGCTTTCCAAGCGTGCGCCTTCAACCACTCGGCCATCTCTCCGGGGTTGCTTAGAGGACGCAACAACTGTTTCCAAAAGTCAGTTTAACACGGGCGCAGAGGCCGGCTCCCTTCAGCGCGAACCGCGCGCGCCGCGCCATCAGGCCCGGCAGCCCACTTCCAGAGGCGGCGTGTCCTGATGCTTGTACATGATGAAGTACTCGCGGTGGCCGAGCGCCTCGGGGCGGCTGGGCTCTCCGGAGGCCACGCGCACGACCAGCGATTCCAGCTCTCGGGCCGCCTCGTCCAGGGTCAGCTCGCCGCTCAGGACTCGCCCGGCGTTGAAGTCCATGTCGTCCTTCATCCGCTCGTAGGTTTGAGTGTTGCCCGTGATCTTGATGACAGGGGCCAGAGGCGCGCCGGTCACCGAGCCGCGTCCGGTGATGAACAGCAGGATCTGCGCCCCGGCGGAGATCAGGTCCATGAGTCCTTCGGTGTCGTTGGGGTTGGTGTAGCCGAAGCCCATGAAGTGTTCGTCCGGGACGGTATCCAGGAGCCATAGTCCGGGCCGGGGAGGCCGCTGGGCGACGCGGATCACGCCCTGAATGGGACGGGAGCCGCCTTTGGCGAAAGCGCCCATGGATTTCTCTTCGATGGTGGTGAGACCGCCGGCGAAGTTGCCGGGTGCGACCGAGTACTGGCGAACGGCGCGGCAGTAGCGCTCGGCCTTGTCGTAGGCGGCGCCGATCTGGTGCGCGGCCTCGGGCGTAGCGGCGCGGGCGGTCATGATGTCCCGCAGACCGATCATTTCGACCGTCTCTTCAAAAACGGCCGTGCCGCCGGCATCCACCAATCGGTCGAAGAATCGGCCCACGACCGGGTTTCCGGCCAAGCCGGAGGTGCCGTCGGAGCCACCGCATTCGGCGCCGACGACCAGGTCCTTGAGGCGCATGGACGCGCGTGGCGTTTCGGCGCGGATGCGTTCCCGAAGCTGCCGGACGATGCGCTTGCCGACCTCGATGGAGGCAACGGTGCCCCCCTGCTCCTGGATGTAGAACCATTCGGCCGGGCGGCCGGACTCTCGGACCCGCTCGGCGATGCGGGCGGGCTGGGTGTACTCGCACCCCAGGCCGACGGCCAGCACGGCGCCCACGTTGGGGTGGCGCGCCAGGGCCAGCATCAGGCGGATGGCGTAAGCGTTGTCGTAGCAGCCGGGGAAGCCGATGACGTTAGCGTCCGGCTCGCCGCGCGCGATTTCCAGCGCCACATGTGAGGCGCACTCGACGGTGTAAAGGACCAGAACCACGTTGCGGACGCCGAGCCTTCCGTCCGCTCTCAAATAACCTTCCCAAACCGGTTCACTCATAGGGCATGTCCGTAACCGCGCCGCTTTCGACGTCCAGCGTGGAGGAACGTTCGTCGAGAGCGCTGCGGCAGTTGTGCAGGTGGACCCATTCGCCGGCCTGGATCGGGCGGGTGGCAATGCCGATCTGGACTCCGTACTTGATCACAGGACTTCCCTCGGCGACGGGGCGCAGGGCGATCTTGTGCGCCATAGCGACCGGACGAAGCAGCGTGAGAACCAGAGGGGACTCCGCGCCGGAAACCGTGACCGGCCCGGCGGGAGCGTCGTCGAGCAAGGTCGCGACGTTATCGGAAGGGTGAACCTGAAAGGCCCGCACCATTCTGGTGGACCATTGTATCAGCCGTGCTAGGAGGCGGCCACGGCCTGACTCGCTGTGGCGACCTGCTCCCAGAGCTTGCGGTTGCGGATGCAGCCGGGGTCGGCGGCGCGAAGATCGCCGGTATAGGCGAGCGCGCGGGCCCGGCAGCCGCCGCAGTAGGCGCGGTCTTTGCAGACGGCGCAGTGGCCGGTGCGGTCGGCGCGGTCTGAGAGGAGCGCGAACAGTTCGCAGTCCCAGATCTGGCGGAAGGGGGTCGTCTTGAGGCTGCCTATGCGCAGGTTGGGCATGTAGACGCAAGGGGTGACGTCGCCATTGGGCTGGATGGAACAGTAGCAGCGGCCGGCTCCGCAGCCCCCAATGTAGCGGGAAAGGACCATGGTCTTGCTGCCCGCGCCGCTGCCGGCGTGTCCGGTGGCGAAGATCCCTTCGGGAGGGGCGTAGGCGACGCAGGCGCGGCCGAACTGAGGCGCGGTCGAAATGATGTTGATGCGGCCTTCCTGAAGGTGCGCGACGAGCTTGCGGAGCAGCCATTCGCGCTGCTCGGGTGTCAGATCGTCCTGGGCCACGTTGGTGGCGCGGCCGACCGGGATGAAATTGAAATGGGAGAAGGTTTTGCAGCCGAGCGAAATGGCCAGTTCGATGACCTCGTCGACGCGGGTGTAGTTGTGGCGGGTGAAGAAGGTGGCCAGTCCGGCGCGCATTCCGGCTTCCACAACGTTGCGGATGCCCTGGACGGAGCGGTTCCAAGCGCCCGGCATGCCGCGGAAAGAGTCATGCTGGCGGGGATCGGGGCTATCGATGCTGACCTCGACGTATTTGACCCCGGCTTCGGCAAGGCGGCGGGCCACTTCAGGGGTGAGCAGCGTGCCGTTCGTAGCGATGATGGTATAGATCTTACCCTTTCTGGCGCGCTCCAGCACGGGGAAGAGGTCTTTGGAGCTGAGGGGCTCGCCTCCGGCGAAGGCGAGGAAGGGAACGCCGGCGGCGCTGAGCTGGTCGATCACATCCAGCTTCTGTTCGAGCGTCAACTCGTCGGCAAGCGCGCGGGCGGTGGCGTTCTGATAGCAATGCTGGCAGCGGAGGTTGCACAACTGGGTGAAATTCCACACCACCATGAGGGGTGCGTCGAACCGTTGGGGAGCGTGCAGGCCGTAACGTGCGATGCTGCGGCCGGTCAGAGCCAGGGCGCGCACCGTGGGCTGGTGGTGGAAGAGCTTTCGTAAAAGGAGATTCTGGTCAAGACCTGCTCTTTTGATGGCCAGATCGGCGGCTAAGTGGGGCAAGAACCACCACCACCGTTCGTAGGTGGATAACTCAGGATTGTGGTAAGTCCTGCTGAAACGTTCCAGCCAGCTATCGTTCTGCGGCCCGGGGTCGCAGATGACATCCAAACCCTTACGGACCAGTGAGTTAGAGAGGATGTTCTCGAGGGGGTGACGAACGGGGTCACCGCTATGGGTTTTCCCTGGCCCGTGCGGAGAACCGGAGCAAGGAGTACCGGAGTTCATAACGCCTCTAACCTCGTTGATGTTGAACAAACCCGCTAGTGCAATTGACGCACCAATCTGGACTTACGGTTTCATTCAAGAGGCGCGGGCGCTGCCGCTGTGATGGGCGAGGAAATCGGCGTCGACAGGGCGGCGGCCTCGGAAGCCATCTTCCACCTCGTGCCAGTATTGAATCGATTCTTCACCCAGCTTCCAGCACAGATACACCTCGCGGCCCTGGTAGAGGGTGGGGAAGTCCAACAGGCCGATATCCAGGTCTTTAATCAGGCAGCCGTGTTGTTGGACCTGGTGGACGGTTTCCTGGAGACTTCGGGTCAGAGCGTCGCGGCGGAGGCGGAGGCGGACGGCCTCGGCCTGGTTGACGACGGCGCCGCCGGAGAGGAAGACTCTGCGGGCTTCATCCTGGATGCGGCTTTCCAGGGCGCTGAGTTCGGCGCGCTGCGTGATGGCCTGGCGGAGGGGTTCGGAGAGCTGCTCCAACAGATCCTCGGCTTGCCAAATGGTGAAGTACTTGGGCACGGGGTTCTCCTGCGGTTCAGGGGGAATAGCGCCTGGCGACGTAATCGTTGAGGATGGCGATGAACTCGGGGACGATTTGGTCGCCGCGCAGGGTGGTGAACAGGCGCCCGTCGACGTAGACGGGGGCCTTGGGTTCCTCGAAGGTTCCGGGAAGGGAGATGCCGATATCGGAGTGTTTGGACTCGCCGGGGCCGTTGACGATGCAGCCCATGACGGCGATCTTGATGTCTTCGACGCCGGGGTAGGTTTGCTTCCAGACGGGCATCTGGCCGACGAGATACTCCTGGATTTGCTGGGCCATCTGCTGGAAGAAGGTGCTGGTGGTGCGGCCACAGCCGGGGCAGGCGGTGACCTGAGGGAAGAAGCTGCGCAGGCCGAGCGATTGGAGGATCTGCTGGCAGACGCGGACCTCCTCAGTCCGGTCGCCGCCGGGGGCGGGAGTGAGCGAAACGCGGATGGTGTCGCCGATGCCTTCCTGGAGGAGGATGGAGAGGGCGGCGGTGGAAGCGACGATGCCTTTGATGCCGAGGCCGGCCTCGGTGAGCCCGAGATGCAAGGGGTAATCGCAGGCCGCGGCCAAACGGCGGTAGACGGTGATAAGGTCCTGGACGCCGCTGACTTTGGCGCTGAGGATGATGCGGTCGTGGGGCAGACCGTAGCGCTCGGCGGCTTGGGCGGATTCCAGGGCGCTGGCGACGAGGGCCTCATGCATGACCTCGGCGGCGGAGCGGGGCTCGGGCCGGGCGGCGTTCTGGTCCATAAGGCGGGCCAGGAGGGTCTGATCGAGCGATCCCCAGTTGACGCCGATGCGGACGGGCTTGCCGTATTCGATGGCGGTCTCGATCATGGTGCGGAAGTTGTCGTCGCGGCGCTTACCGATGTCGACATTGCCGGGGTTGATGCGGTACTTGGCGAGGGCGCGGGCGCAGCCGGGGAACTGGCGCAGAAGGAGGTGGCCGTTGTAATGGAAGTCGCCGATGATGGGGGTGCGCAGGCCTTGCTTGTCCAGGGCTTCGACGATTTCGGGCACGGCCAGGGCGGCGGCTTCATTGTTGACGGTGACGCGGACCAGCTCGGAGCCGACGCGGGCCAGGGCGGCGGCCTGAGCGGCCGTGGCGGCGACGTCGGCAGTGTCGGTGTTGGTCATGGATTGGACCACGATCGGATGGCCGCCGCCGATTTTGACGCCGGCGACATCGGTAACAGCGGTTTTACGTCGTGGTGCGGGCCCCATATGCTTTGATCATAACAAGGGAGCGGGGGCGGTCCCGGGAAGAACGGGCCCGTTGCGCACGTCGAGACCAGGCTTTGCGGAGATGGGGAGGCGAGTCAGCGTGCGGTGATTAGACGCAACCAGGCGAGGGCTCCGATCAGGCAAGTGGCAAATGCATAGAGGACCAGCCCGCCGGCCAGGCCCCGGCGGAACCCCGGGGGAACGGCGCCTCGAAGGCGCTGATAAGCGGCCACAAGCAGCAAGGCTAGCGCCACGGCTGCCATGCCGAGAACGGTGAGGGGGCCGGTGGGATTCGAACGCCAGCCTGCGGCGGGATCGCCGTGCAGAGTAAGCACCACGGCGCGGGTCCAGCCGCAGGAAGGGCAGGGCATGCCGTAGCGGCTCTTCCAGGCACAGGTCTCGGCGATGGCGCGGTTCAGGAAGTAGACCCGGTCCCCACCGGTTGTGAATAGCCATGCGGCCAAGAGCAGTTGGATGATGAGGGCAATGGCGGTGGCGGCCGCGGGCACGCCGCGCGGTGGAGCGGGAGTGGTCATCGGGCGCTTCACCGGTTATGGACGACATACGAACCGACAGCCTTGTCATGCAAGGTCTGGCGGGTTGAGTCCCACAAGGGCCACAGCAGGTCCAGAAGGCCCACCAGCGGGATCATGTTCAGGCCCACTTGGGCGAGCAACCGGAGGGCGGCGCCGCCCATAGTGAGTTTCTGGCCCTGCGCGTCGATGACTTTGATCTTCATGACGCCTTGGCCGATGCTGTAGCCCCGCGAAGCAACCAGGTAGACGCGGTTGTAGATACCCACGGCGAGGCTGGCTAAGGGAAACAGCAGGAGCATCATGCAGCAGGCGCCGCCGGCCAGCGCCCCGCCCTCCTGGCCGCCGAGAGCGGCGCCGACTCCGGCCAGCATCGTGCCGAACAACAGGTACAGGATCAGCGCGGCCCCGCCGACGAGGATGCTGTCGACGAGATAGCCCAACACTCGCGTGCTCCAGGCCGCGTATTCGAACCCGGCGGGCTGCGAGGGCGGAGCGGGCTGCGGAGCAGCATACTGCGGTGAGCCATAGGGATACTGCGGCTGAGCGGATGGCGGGCGAGGCGGCTGACCCATTCCCGGGTAAGGTGGTTGAGGCGGCGGATATTGCGGTGCACCCTGCGGAGATTGCGGAGGCGCATAGGGCGAGTGAGGCTGGGGCTGGGATGGCGGCGGGGCTGGGGGAGTCACCGGCGCCCCACAGTTATCACAAAAGCGTGCGTCTGCCGCGAGAGTGTTGCCACATTGTGTGCAGAACATGATGGACCTTCATCGGGTGAAATCTGCGCCAGTCTATCAAAGGGATTGAGAAAGAGCAATAACAGAAACGGAGAGAAGGCGCTCACGAGCTGGGCGGACACAGCGGGGACGAAACAGGGTGTGGGGGCGGCCAGCCCTGCGAGGTGGTGCGGGCGCGGGAACGGGAAGCGCCGAGGCGGCGGGAGTTACAATCTAGTTTGAGAGAACCGCGGGCGAGCGGGACACAAGCGGACAGACACACGCAGGGTGCGAGGCGCAAGCCTGGAGGCTTACGCTGCTGCGCGAGTCACGGTACGGCGTAGAGAAGGGGTGATTTTGTGCATGAAGCATCGATCGTGGAGAGTTTGGTCGAGCTGGTGCAGCAGAACTTAGGACCAGGGCAACGGGCGCGGCGGATTGAGGTCCGGGTGGGGCTGCTGACGGGGGTCAGCCCGGATGCGATGCAGTTTTACTTTGAGATGATGCGCGAGGATACGCTCGGCGCGCAGGCAGAGCTGGACATCCGGCTGGAGCCGCTGCGGGCGGAGTGCCGAAATTGCCAGGCGGTACACGAGTTCAGCGAGATCGCCTGGCTGTGCCCGGTTTGTGGGGCGCGGGGGCTGAATTTCCAGAACGGGGATGAGTTGCATCTGTGCAACATCGAGGTGGAGGATGGCCAAGATCGTAACTCTTGAGCAGCGGATTCTGAAAAAGAACAGCGAAGTCGCGGCGGAAAACCGGCGGTGTTTCGACGAGCATGGAGCCTTTGTGGTGAGTCTGGCCAGCAGTCCGGGCTCGGGCAAGACAAGCCTCCTGGAGGTGGCGTTGGGCCGGTTGAGGCAAGAGGTGGCCGTGGGGGTGATTGAGGGCGACGTGCAGACGGACAACGACGCGCGCCGGATCGAAGCGCTGGGGCTGCCGGCGGTCCAGGTGGTGACTAACGGGACCTGCCACTTGGACGCGCAGATGGTCCAGGGCGCGCTGGAGCACGTGCCGTTCGGGCAAGTTGAGCTGCTGTTCATCGAGAACGTGGGCAACCTGGTGTGTCCGGCTTCCTACGATCTGGGCGAGCACCTGCGCGTAGTTGTGGCGAGCGTGACGGAAGGAGAGGACAAGCCGCTGAAGTACCCAGCGATGTTCCGGCGTTCCCACGCCCTGGTCCTAAACAAGATCGATCTGCTTCCGTACCTGCGTTATGACATGAAGGCAGCCCGGGCCATGGCGCTCCAGGTGAATCCCACGCTGAAGATCTTCGAGACTTCATGCGTTACAGGCGAGGGGGTAGGAGAGTTCTGCGAGTGGATCCTGGAGCAGATGGCGCGCAATCACGCCGCGTGAACTAGCCGGGCTTCCCCTCCAAGCGGAGTCCGTTTTCCTGCTCCCGGTATTGGAGCTGGTAGAGCTTCCAGTAGATGCCCCGCATGGAGAGCAGTTCCTGATGGGTTCCGGATTCGCGAAGGCGGCCTTTGTGCATGACCAGAATCCGGTCGGCGCGCTGGATGGTCGAAAGGCGGTGGGCGATCAGGATCGAGGTGCGGCCCTCGACCATGCGGGCCACGGCGTCGCGGATCTTGAACTCAGTCTCGGTGTCGACGCTAGAGGTGGCCTCGTCGAGAATCAGAAAGCGGGGGTTGTGGGCCAAAGCGCGGGCGAAGCTAATGAGCTGCTTCTGTCCGGTCGAAAGGCTGCTGCCGCGCTCGCGCACCGGCTGGCTGAAGCCTTCCGGAAGGGCACGGATAAAATCCAGCAGGTTGACCTGCTCGGCGGCAGCTTCCATTTCCTCCAGGGTGATGTGCGCGGTGCCGAGCCGGATGTTGTCTTCGATGGTTCCGGAAAACAGATAAGGATCCTGGAAGACGAAGCCGAAGTTCCGGCGCAATTCTCTGGGGTCCATTTCGCGCAGGTCGACTCCCCCGATGCGGATTGCGCCTTTCTGGACGTCATAGAAGCGCAACAGCAGATGCATGAGGGTGGTCTTTCCGGCTCCTGTGTGCCCTACCACCGCCACGGTCTCTCCGGGTTGTACTTGGAAGCTGACGTCCCGCAGGACCCATTCTTCGTCTTTGTAAGCGAACCAGACGTGATCGAATTCGATGGCCGCCGGTCCCTCCGGAAAGGGCTTGGGCTGGGGCGGGGCAAGAACCGTGGCGGGCGTGTCGAGGAGCTTGAAGATGCGCTCGGCGGCGGCCATGGCGCTTTGCAGGATGTTGTACTTTTCGCTCAGGTCTTGGATCGGCCGGAAGAAACGCATTCCGTACTGGAAAAAGGCCACCATGATGCCGAGGGTCAGGGCGCCCTTGTGCACCTGAAAGCCGGAGTAAACCAGCAGCAGCGCCAGTGCGAGCATACCCAGGAATTCGACCACCGGATAGAACCAGCCGTAGGCGACGATGGCGTCTTTGTAGGCCAGCATGTGGTCCCGATTGATCTTCTCGAATTCTTCCTGGCTCTTCCGTTCGCGGTTGAACAGTTGGAGGACGGCCATGCCGGCGATGTGTTCTTGCAGGTAGGCGTTGATGCGGGCGACGGCCAGGCGGATGCGGCGGTAGCTGTCCTTGACCTTGTTGCGGAACACGTAAGTGACCAGGATGACCAAGGGGGTGACGCACAACATCACCAGGGTCAGCCCGAAGCTGAGGTTGAACATGGCTGCGAGCACGAACAGCAGCAGGAGAAGGTCGCCCACAATAGTGACCAGGCCGCTCGAAAACAATTCGTTCAGAACGTCGGCGTCGGTGGTGACCCGCGTGACCAGCCGCCCGACGGGGTTGCGGTCGAAGTAGGCCACGTCGAGGGTTTGCAAATGGGCCAGGGTCTGGCGGCGGATGTCGAACATGGCGCGCTGGCCGGTCCATTGCATGGCGTACTGCTGGAAGAATCCCGTGACGAGAATGCCCGAGATCACCAGAAAGTACAGGACCGAGATCTGAGCGAGGCCAGTGATGGGATTGGAGGACAGGTAGGGGTCCAGGGGAGTGGACCCGGCCAGCGGTGTGGGGGCGAGGTAACGGTCGATGGCGAGTTTGGTGAGCAGGGGACCCGCGACTTCCAGCGCCGATGAGGCCAACAGCAGCACAAGAGAAGCGGCGACGACGCGCCGGTAGGGCTTGAGGTAAGTGACGAGACGGCGCATCAAACGCGCGTCGTAGGCTTTGCCGAGGACCTCCTCTTCCACTAGAAACCAGTGTACTCTAAGGCGCGGCCGCCGCCGGTTGGCGGCTGCTAAAGTAGAAGGTTCATGGATGGCGTACTGGTAGTGGATAAGCCGGAAGGCTGGACTTCGCACGATGCGGTGAACAAGGTCCGCAAAATCACCGGGACCCGGAGGGTAGGCCACTTGGGGACCCTGGACCCGATGGCCACGGGGGTTCTGCCGTTGGTTGTGGGGCGGGCCACGCGGCTGTCGCAGTTCTTGATGAAAGGGGACAAGGTCTATGATGCGGTGGTGCGTTTCGGCTACTCCACCGACACCTACGACCGGGACGGGGCCCCCACCTCGCCGGTGACTACGCCCGCGATCGAGCTGCCGCAGCTTGAAGCTGCATTGCGGGGGATGCTCGGAACGATCGAGCAGGCCCCCCCGCCGATCTCCGCCAAGAAGGTCGCAGGCACGCCCGCTTACAAATTGGCGCGGAAGAACCAGCCGGTGGAGCTCAAGTCCGTTGCGGTGACGATCCATTCGCTGGAGCTGGTTTCTCTCGAGGGCACGGATGCGCACCTCATTGTCCGCTGTTCAGCGGGAACCTACATGCGGAGCATTGCGCATGATCTGGGGCAGGCGCTCGGCTGCGGAGCCTTTCTTTACCGGCTGCGGCGCATTGCTAGCGGCGATTTCACGCTGCAACAGGCGCGCACCTTGGAGGAACTGGAGCGGCTGCAAGCGGAAGGGAGGCTTGCCGAGGCCCTGGTGCCGGCCGCCGAGCTGCTTCCTGCGTTTCCGAGCGAAACGGTGGATGCGCTGACGGCCAGTCAGATCCGGCAGGGGAGGGATTTCCGGGTTTCGCCGTTCCGGGTGCGGGCTGGAACGCGTTACGTAAAGGCGGTCACGCAGCAAGGCGAACTGATCGCGATCGGCGAAATGAAGTTGCCGAACGTATACCACCCGTTCCTTGTGCTGTAAGACGCAAGGTGAGATGGCTCTTGACACTATCTGGCAGGTTTTTAGAATGAGGATTGCTGTAATCTGTGGCCGGGGCTGCCCGGAAGGCGTCCCGGCGCGAAGCAGCAGAGGCTCCAGCCAAGCTATATGACGCGAAAGAGTGGGAAGGGCACGCCGCAGGGTTCACCGCGGGAAAGCCGGTCGCTGGCGGCGGAGACCGCCGGTGTGCCCGACGCGGCTCGCCAGACGGAGCTTTTCGAACAGGCCGTGGTTTTCTTTGGCCGGGGGGATTTTGCCGGCGCCTGGCCTTTATTCGAGCAGGCGACCAAGGGGCCGCTTCCGCATGTGGCGGCGGCCGCGCGGAGCCGCGCCCGGATCTGCGAATGGAAGTGCTCGGAGAAGCTCGCGGATCCCCAAACGGCCGAGGATCACTACCATTTCGGATTGGCGTTTCTGAACCAGCGGCGGCATGCCGAAGCGGAACAGCATTTTCAGCGCGCGCTGGAAATGGCGCCGGAAAGCGACCATGTATGGTATGTGCTGGCCTTGAGCCAGGGCTGGCGAGGCGACATCGAATCCAGCGCGGCAAGCCTGCGCCGGGCGGTTGAACTGAATCCTAGCAACCGGATTCAGGCGCGGAAGGATCCGGACTATCAAGACTTGCTGCGCTATCCGGCGATTGCCGAGATTCTTTATCCGGAGAGGGGAAGAAAGGTCTGAAGCAGCCACCGGTTTTAGCAGGGCGTTCAAGGGGAACAGCGCCGCTGAAGATCGTCGCAGTCGGCGGCGGGACGGGCCTGGCGGCGCTGCTGCGAGGGGTGCGCTCTTATGCCGTGGCTAGGGAACCGGGGCAGGCTGCGACAGTGGCGGTGACCGCGGTGGTGACGGTTACCGACGACGGCGGCAGTTCGGGGCGGCTCCGGCGGGAGTTCGATGTGCTGCCGCCGGGAGACATCCGAAATTGCCTGGTGGCGCTTTCGGAGGACGAAGCCCTGATGGCGCGCCTGTTTCAATATCGGTTTGCCGCAGGGCGGGGGCTGAAAGGTCATAGCTTCGGCAATCTTTTCTTGACGGCTTTGACCAACGTCACAGGCGATTTCGCGCAGGCGGTGCGGGTGAGTTCGGAAGTCCTGGCGATCGCCGGGAGGATCTTCCCCTCCACCGCGGCCAATGTGAGCCTCGCAGCGGAACTGGAAGACGGCACGCGCGTGCTGGGCGAGACCAAGATCAGCAAGAGCCGGATTCCGATCCGGCGGGTGTTTCTGGTTCCGGACGAAGCGCCGCCGCTCGCGGAGACGCTGGAAGCCATCGCCGCCGCCGACCTCATCACGCTGGGGCCCGGATCTCTCTACACCAGCGTCATCCCGAACCTGCTGGTGAAGGGGGTGACCGATGCGATCCTGCGCTCGCCGGCAACGAAGGCCTGCGTGGTGAATCTGATGTGGCAGCCGGGCGAGACCATTGGGTACACGGCCGCGGACCATGTGGAGGCCATTCGGAGGCATTCAGCGGCCGGGGTGGTGGATACGGTGATCGTCAACACGGGCCGTTTCGAGCCCTCGCTGCTGCGCCGGTACGCCCGCCAAAGGGCGCGGCCGGTGGAGGCGGATTACAGCCGTTTGCGGCAGATGGGGTTGCGGATTGTGGCTGGGGATTTTCTGGAACAGGCGGGAAAGATCCGCCACTGTCCGCAGTCACTGGCCCGAGCGGTGGTGGAGCTGGCGGGGAGAGCCAGACGTCTGCGGCGCCAGCGACTGGCAGCCCGATAGTGCCGCGTTCCGCCAGGCGCGCGAGGGAGGTACAATCCAAGCATGAGTTCCCAGGCATTTACACGAAGATACTTTTTCTATGGGGCATTGCTGGCAGGGGCCGTCCCGGCGGGCGGTTTCGGCAGCGTGCCTTCTTTGGCCCGTTTGGGCTACAAATCACCGAACGAAAAACTGAACATCGCCGCGGTCGGCGCCGGCGGCCGGGCTGCGGATGATATCCGTGGCTGCATGTCGGAAAACATCGTCGCGCTGGCGGATCCGGACGCCCGGAATGCGGCGGCGACCTTCAAGCAATTCGAGAAGGCATCCAAGTATTCGGACTTCCGGCGGATGTTCGATAAAGAGCATCGCAACATTGATGCGGTCATTGTGGCTACTCCGGATCATACCCACGCATGCGCCTGCTTGTGGGCCATGCAGCTCGGCAAGCACGTCTACTGCGAGAAACCGCTGACGCGCACGGTGTACGAGGCCCGCAAGCTGACCGAAGCCGCGGAGCGTTACAAAGTCGCCACGCAGATGGGCAACCAGGGTTATTCCAACGAAGGCGCGCGGCTGGCGGCCGAAATCATCTGGTCAGGTGAGATCGGAGAGGTGAGGGAAGTGCATGCGTGGACCAACCGTCCCATCTGGCCGCAGGGATTCGATAAGATCCCGCCTCCGGATCCGGTTCCTGACACCTTGGATTGGGACGTATGGCTGGGTCCTGCGCAATACCGGCCGTACACCTCGGGCGGAGAAGCTTACGCCAAACAGCAGTACGGTTTCTACCTGCCGTTCAACTGGCGCGGTTTCTTCGATTTTGGCTCGGGCGCTTTGGGCGACATGGCCTGTCATATCCTGGGCGCGGTCAACATGGCGCTGCTGCTGACGGCGCCGACGAGCGTCGAGGTTCTGGAGCAGGATGGCAAGAACCCGATCAGCTTCCCCAAGTCGTCTAAGACGCGGTTTGAGTTTCCGGCGCGACGGAACATGCCCCCGGTGACGCTCTACTGGTACGATGCGCGGCGGGATGCGCCGATGCGGCCGGAGGGACTGCCGGAAGACGAGATTCTGATCGGGCCGGGGCTGGAGCGGCTGGTCGGGCAGCCGGCGGGCCGGGGAGGGGCTGCGGCAGCGCCAGCGGCGGCGCAACAGGCGCCGGGCCGCGGCGGCCAGCAACAGCGGATGCCCGCCCAAAACAACGGCGCCGTGTTCATCGGCACGAAAGGAATCCTCACCACCGACACGTATGGGGCCAGCGTGCGGCTGTTGCCCTCTTCGCGGATGGAGGGTTACCGGTTGCCGCCGCAGTTGCTCACCCGCTCGCCCGGCCACTATCGCGATTGGATCCGGGCCTGCAAAGGCGGCGAGCCGGCCTGCTCGAACTTCAGCGTAGCCGGGCCTTTTACGGAGTGGATCGTGCTCGGCTGCGTGGCGCTGCACTTCGAGGGGAAGCTCGAGTGGGACGCCGCGCGGATGCGCGTGACCAACATCAAGGAAGCCAACCAGTACATCAAGCCCAAGTTCCGCAAGGGCTGGGGAATCTAACCGCGCTTGGTTGACGCTGCGGCCTGCGGCGGAGCGGCTAAGCGGCTCCGCCGCCCAAAAGCGCATCGCGGGGGCGGCTTAGGCCATGTTACGGAACCCGAGGAACATCTGCAGGAAGGAGAGCCCGGTGATCAGCAGCGCCGCGTAGGCCGCCATGCGCCAGACCTTTTCGGTGAAGTTCTCCACGATCGAGGGCAGACCCGCCACGTAGCCGGCGGCGAAGCCCGCCGCCAGTCCGCCAATGTGAGCGGCGTTGTCGATACCGGGCAGCAGTCCAATGAGCAGGCCGTAGATCGCCCAGCGGATGTACAGTCCCCGGATGGCGTAGCCCAGCGAAGACTTGTGGCGGACGCCGATGGCGATCATGGCGCCAATCAAACCGAACAGCCCCGCCGAGGCGCCGGTGGAAATGCTGTTGGACCAGAAGGTGCTGGCGAGGAATCCGCAGACCGTGGAGACGAAGTAGATGACGATCAGGCGCCGCGCGCCATAGATCTGCTCCACCTGAGCGCCGACGTCGAACAGGACCCAGGAGTTCATCAGGATGTGAAACAAGCCGCCGTGGAGAAAGCCCGCCGTCACCAAGCGCCACCACTCACCATCGTTGAGGATGGCGGCGCGGACCTTGCCTCCGAAGGCGGTCAGAGTCTGACCGTCGATGTCCACCCAACCGCCCGCGCCGGATTTCGCGCTGTAGATGGCCGTGGCGGCGTACAGCCCGAAGTTGATCAGCAGGATCATAGAGGTGACGAAATGGGCCTGCGGGATCAGGCCGCCAAGAATCGGGCCAGATTCTCGCCGCTCGACGGCTCTGGGGCCCACGGGAGTATTGCAGTAGGGGCAGATTTTGTCGCTGGTGGTGATGAAGGCCCGGCAATGCGGGCACATGCGCCGCTTTTCCACTAGTTTTCATTGTACGAATTCCGGTGGTTGGCCGTCTGTTGCATGTGTTATCCTGCGTCGTTCAACTCATGACCGCAGTCATACTGGCCGGTGGAAAAGGTACGCGCATGGCGGGGGCGGGTGTGGAAATTCCCAAACCGCTCGCGATGGCGGGAGGTGCGCCTCTGGCGGTGCATCTGATCCGCTACTTGAGGGCGGGAGGTGTGGGCCGCATCCTTATGGCCACCGGCCATCGCGCGGGTTTGATCCAGGAGTACTTTGACGCACATCCCGAGCCTGAACTTGTGCTCGTAGACACTGGGGAGGAGACACAGACTGGCGGGCGGCTGAAGCGGCTCCAGCCTTTGTTGGCTTCGGAGGAAAGCTTCCTGACGGTTTACGCGGACACGTTCGCCGACATAGAGCTGAATCAGTTACTTGAGTTCCATGCCCAGCACGGCAAGCTGGCGACGCTGGCGGCTGTGCCGTACACGGCCCGCTACGGGCAAGTCGGTTTGAACGGGCACAAGGTGCAGGAGTTCCGCGAGAAGCCGCGCCAGTGGGTCAGCGGCGGGTTTTTTGTGCTGCGGCCGCAAGCGTTAGAGTATGTAGAGGGCGACGAAACGGTGTGGGAGCGTGAGCCTTTACAGCGGCTGGCTCAAGATGGAGAGCTTATGGCGTACCTCCACGAAGGATTTTGGATCGCCGTCGACACTCCGGAGGAGCTAGCTCAATTGGACTTGCTGTGCCGCCAAGGGCGGCTGCCCTGGAAGGAGCGCTAGGAATTGCGAGTTCTGGTTACGGGTTCGGACGGCTACATCGGTGCTGTGCTCGCGCCGGCGCTTCAAACGGCCGGCCATGAGGTTACTGGGATCGACGCGGGCTTTCACTCGGCTTGTGAGTTTGCTGCCGTCCCCGCCAGCCCGATCCATACGTTGTGGAAAGACACAAGAGATATCGAGCTTGAGGACCTGGAAGGCTTTCAGGCCGTAGTGCATTTGGCGGAGCTTTCCAACGACCCGCTGGGTGAAATCGATCCTGCGCTGACAGAGGCGATCAATTTCCGGGCGACGGCGCGGCTGGCGCAACTGGCGCGGCGCGCGGGCGTGCGGCGGTTCCTCTACTTCTCCTCGTGCAGTGTCTATGGCAAAGCGTCCGAGGAGCTGTGCATGGAAAGCAGCCCAACCCATCCTCAAACCGCCTACGCGCGCGCCAAGTGCTTGAGTGAGGGGGCAATCTTGAGCTTGGCCGGACCGGACTTCTGCCCGGTGGTTCTGCGCAACGCGACGGTCTTCGGCCCCTCGCCGCGCATGCGCCTGGATCTGGTGTTGAACAATCTGGCGGCGCTGGCCTTCCTAGAAGGGGAGATCCGCATGGTCAGCGACGGATCACCGTGGCGTCCCTTGATTCACATCCGGGATCTGTGCCGCGCCGCCCAACTGGCCCTGGAAGCCACCGAAGAGATCGTCCGGGGCGAGGTTTTCAACTGCGGGGACACAGTGGAGAACTACCGCATCCGGGAGATTGCGGCTTGCGTTCAAGAGGCCTTCCCCTCGTGCCGGGTCGTCTCGGGGGCATCAAATCCCGACCAGCGCAGCTACCGGGTGAGCTTCGAGAAGATCCGCTCCCGGTTAGGCTTTCAGGCGCGCTACACGGCTAGAGAGGGCGCGGCCGAGCTGCGAGAAATGTTCGAACGTCTTCCCCTGCAACCCTTCCACCTGCGGGACAGCCTCTTTTTCCGGTGCCGCCGGATCCGCCAGATGATCGCCGAGGGACGGCTGGATGAACAGCTACGCTGGACGGCGCCGGACGCGGCGGACGGGCAGCCCGCCGGAGCCAGAGCCGCCTCCCCGGACCAGCGCTGAGATGGAACGACTGCTGATCGCGATTCCCAGCTACAACGCAAAGCCGTTTTTGAGAGCGACCACCGGCCGTATCCCTTGGGGCGCATTTCCTGCGGACATTGCGCCGGAGGTGTTTTTCATCGACAACGCGAGCCAGGACGGAACCCAGGATGAGATTTGCCTGATCCGTCAGGAACTGGAGGCGGCCGGGATCCCGACTCAAGCCCTTCTGCGGAGCCAGAACCAGGGCTACGGGGGAAGCATGAAGGCTGCTCTGGACGCGGCCGTAGAAGGCGGAGCGGACTACCTGGCGATTCTACACGCCGACGGCCAGTACGCGCCGGAGCTGCTGCCTTCGATGCTCGAACAATTGCGCGCCCGCCCGGAGGTTGCGCTTCACTTCGGCAGCCGGCTCACGGGAAGGCCACTGGCCGGCGGGATGCCGCTGTACAAGTACGCCGCCAATCACCTATTGAGCGGTCTTCAGAACTTGCTGCTGGGCGCGCGCCTGAGTGAATACCATTCCGGCTACCGTTTGTACCGCGTGGCACTGATGGCCGGTCTGCCCTATCGCAATCTGAGCGACGGGTTTGTGTTCGACAATCAGATCATCTGGTTGATTCTCGATCGCGGGCTCGGCGTTTCCGAGAGCACGATCCCGACCCACTACGGAACGGAGAAGTCCCACGTACCCCGGATTGCGACTCCACTGGCCATCCTGGGCCAACTGGGCTTGTATTTGCTGCACCGGTGGGGGATTCGGAGGTCGCACTTATACGCCGGCCAGGAGTCGACATGAGATTTATTCCCATGGAAGTGGAGGGCGCTTGGATCGTTCAGCCGGAAAGGCTCGAGGACGAGCGCGGCTGGTTTGCGCGTGCGTTTTGTTCGGCCGAATTTAAGGCTCACGGGCTGGAGACGCGCTGGGTCCAAGCCAATGTGAGCCTCAGCCGCAGCGCCTATACTCTTCGTGGCCTGCACTACCAGAAGCCGCCGCACGAGGAGGCGAAGCTGGTGCGCTGCTTGCGGGGACGGCTCTGGGATGTGGTGGCCGATCTGCGGCCCGGCTCCCCAACCTTCGGCCGCTGGGCCGCCGTGGAGCTGACGCCGGACAACCTGCAATGGGTTTACGTCCCGAAGGGCTGCGCGCACGGATTCCTGACCCTGGAGCCGGACAGCGAGGCCTTCTACCTGGTTTCGTCCGCCTACGCGCCGCAAGCGGAGGCCGGGGTGCGGTGGGACGACCCACTGTTTTCGATCCAATGGCCGGCGGAGCCCCGCGTGCTATCCGTCAAAGACCAAAGCTGGCCGAGGTTCCAGAGCGCATGATCCTCGTCGACAAACGTTTGGAGGAACTGGAACGCGCGGGCACGCCGGTGCGTGTGGCTATGATCGGGGCCGGTTTTATGGCCCGGGGCATCGCGTTGCAATTCGCCACCGCCGTGCGCGGCATGCGGCTGAGCTGTATCGTGTGCCGGAACTTTGAGAAGGGTTTGGCCGCGCTGGAAGCCGCGGGATTCAAAGACTCGCGCGCCGTGCGGTCGGTGCAGGAGCTGGAACGGGCGATTGCGGACGGAGTCCCTGCGGTGACGCAGGATTACCGCATTGCGGTGGACTGCCCACGGATTCACGCGGTGCTGGAGGTGACCGGCAGCGTGGACTACGGCGCTCAGGTGATCTGGCGGACCATCGAGCAGCGCAAGCACGCGGTGCTGATGAATCCGGAACTGGACGGTGTGCTGGGACCGATGTTGTTTGAGGCGGCAAAGCGCGCCGAGGTGGTCTACACCAACGTCGAGGGAGATCAGCCCGGGGTCATTCTGAACCTGTACCGCTTCGTGAAGGGGATCGGGGCAACGCCGGTTCTCTGTGGGAACATCAAGGGGTTGCATGATCCTTACCGCAATCCCACGACACAGGCCGGGTTTGCCGCACGGTGGGGACAGAATGTGCGCATGGTTACGTCGTTCGCGGACGGAACCAAGATCAGCTTCGAGCAGGCGATCGTGGCCAACGCCACGGGCTTTCAGGTTTTCCGGCGCGGCATGCTCGGGCCCACGGTTGAGCCCGGCACGCACGTCTCGCAGGCTCCCCAGTGGTATCCGCAGGAGGTGTTGAACACCGCGCCCGGATGGGTGGACTATGTGGTGGGGGCAGAGCCTTCTCCCGGGGTTTTCGTGATTGCTCGTCAGGAGCACCCTGTCCAGCGCCACTATCTCAAGCTCTACAAGCTGGGCGACGGGCCTTTCTACACCTTCTACACGCCGTATCACCTGTGCCACATGGAGGTTCCCAACACAATCGCCCGCGCGGCTCTGTTTCACGACGCAGCCATTGCGCCGCTTTACGGGCCCTGCGTGGATGTCGTGGCGGCGGCCAAAACGGACCTGCCGGCGGGCACGGTTCTGGATGGGCTGGGCGGCTACACCTTGTACGGGTTGGCCGAGAACTACGCCGCCGCGCGGCGCGAGAACCTGCTGCCGGCCGGGCTAGGCGAAGGATGCCGCCTCAAGCGGGACGTCGCGCGGGATCAAGTGTTACGCTACGAGGACGTCGAGTTGCCGGAGGACTCTTTCGCGGTGCAGCTGCGGTTCCAGATGGAGGCCGCTTTTAGGGAAGCTCCGCGTAAAGCTGAAAGTGCGGGCCCTCGGTGATTCGCTGCGCCCGCGGATGTTGCTTGGCGACCCAGGCGGGCAGTCCCGTGCCGGTGCACAGCCAGGCTCTGGCAAGGCCTTCCGGGACGGGGTCCCCGGCGGGCCGGTAGATGGTGTGCAGCACGGTTGTGGCGTCCGCGCTGAGCCTGCTAAGCCAGATCCGCTTCGGGAAGTCCACTCGCACGGTGCTGATGTTGGGCCCCTCGTTGTATGTGCGGAAGACCTCGATCGGACTCGATACCGGGATCTTCTCCAGACCAGCCGCCAGCAACTCCTGGTTGCGTTCCACATGGCGCTGGATGCCCGGGGTTGAGCGCAGCGCCAGGTAGAAGATATCGGGCAGATCCTTCCGCATCCAGCGTTCATAGGGCAGATTCTGGACGACGGCCGCCACCAGCAGACCTGCCGCCACGGCAGCGGTCCAGGAACGAACCTCCAGCCAAGAGAGCGCCTTGGTCAGAAGCAGGGCCAGCGGAGGGATGAGCAACAGGACATAGCCCGGCTTATTGCTGTGGAGGAGAAACACCGCCACCATCCCGGGCAACAGCCAAGCCGCGAAGAGAAGCCAGTTTCGCTTGGGAAACAGGGCGGCCAGGCTGCTCAGGCGCGGACGGCGGCGCAGGAAAGCCAAGGCCGCCAGAAACCCCGACAAGCCGAAGACGAGAAAGAATCCGTTTTCGCGGATCATGAAATAATGCAGCCGGACCGAGCCGCCGAAAAAGACAGAAGTCGTGCGGATCGCCCACATAGAGTTTTCTCTGGACAACTCCCGAAACTGCGTCCAGCCGCCGGCTGATTCCGCCACCGGCCCCAGCCAGGCCAGGATGGCGCCGGCGAGCGCTCCTGCTCCCGCCAGGGCAGGCGCCCGGTGGCGCAGGAACAAGCGGCCCAGAGCGGTGAGCGCCAGAGGCACGAGCAGAAGACCGCCGGGCGATCGAACGGCAGCGAGAGTCCCCAGAGCCAGCCCTAAGGGGACTGCCGCCCGCAGCCGTACTCGCCAAACCTGCAACGCCAGCCATCCTGTGAGGCTGCTGGCGAACAGATCCGCGGCATAGGTGGTCTGGGAGACAGCATGGAGGCGCAACAGCGGGGAAAAGGCGAGCAGGATCAATGCCGCCAGGCCCGCCTTTGGCCCGCACAACTCGCGGGCCAGCTTCCAAAAGGTCAGCAGGCCGGCGATCGTAAAAAGCAGGGACAGGGTCACCATCCCGGTCTGGGGCGTACCCGTCAGACGGCTCATGCCGCGGAGCATCAGGACATAGAGAGGAAATCCGGGAGGCTGCGGCTGGTGCGCAGCGACGTCGAAACGCTTCCAGGCGCGGGCAAAGTTTCCGGCATCGTAATCGAAAGTGTAGTGCGGGTGGAGGTACGGAACCTCCAGCGCCAACCAAAGCGCCAACGCGGCCAACCCCAGCCGGAGCATTTCCCTATTCTAGGGCAGCCGTATCCGATATAGCACAATGGCCGCTCCCTGGACCGCAGCCGATTCGGAACCAGCGGATTGTTTCAACGCCGTCTGGCGTAGTAATGATTGGGCGCGCCGGGCGTGGGGGCGCCGTTGGCAACCGGTTCGCCGCTTTCGTGCGCCTTAGTCAGGTGGCCCATGATGGTGATGCCCGATCCGGAGATCGGCACGCCCGCCTCATGCGGCCGGCTGAGAGGACCGGCAACCGTGACCGAGGCCCCGGCGGGCTGACCGCCTCTCCCGCCGCCGAAGCCCCCTCGGCCCGGGCCTGTGCTGGAGACGACCACCGCTGTCTCCAGGTTCCTGCCGGTGTCAATCGTAATCGTTTGGCCTGGCGTAAACGCTACGGGGCCGGCGAGGGGGATCACGGTCGCGCCGGCCGGGATGGCGGTTCGAAGCGTAGAAGCGCCTTGCGTGCCGACCGACGCGATGATAGCGGTCTCCTGGTTGGCGCCCGTACCAATGAGGACCATCTGGCCGGGGGCGAAGTCCCCTACGCTGGCAACCTTGATGTTATTGACGCCCGCGGCTGCCGGCGCCGCCAGAGTGGTGACCGTCTGCAAATGGAAGTCGTTGCAATTGCTGTCGGTATCCGTGCCGTCCGGGAAGCGGCCCGAGCTGCGGTTCGGCGCAGCCGGGGGTTGAGCTTGAGCGCCGGGGAAGCCCCCGCGTCCGGGCGGGCCGGGCGAAGGCACGCTGCAACCACTCGCTCCAGCTCCGGAAAGGGCCTGGTAGCCCTCAGCGGCCCAGGGGTCGACTATGAGCCCGTAGTTGAGGCTGTCGACGACCAGACCGGCCGCATCGCGCAGAACCATGTTGCCGGCGCTAGGGGCGAGGGCCGGTCCTCCGAACCACTGGTTGGGGGCCGGAGGGCCTTGGTAACCCGCGGTCGTGACCGCCGGGTCGCGCACAACTGCGTTGATGTCGTGGTCCTTGGCCAAGGGCTGATCGAGCGTGATGCCCGTGCCGAGCGCCTGGACGGGCTCGTTGCTTGAGTGGGGAAACGCCGTCGCCGGCTGGAAACTAATTCCCGTTCCCCGGACGCTGAAAGGCATATTCGAAGAATGGTGGAACTTCAGCGGCTCCGCCAGATCGAGGCCCGTGCCGGGGTCCTCCCCCGGCCGCAGGGGACCGTTGAAGGTGCTGCGGACCGAGGCTGTTCCAACACGCGTGACGGTAACGGTCTCGATGCCGTGTCCAGGGCTGTCGATGTCCAGCCGGATTTTGTCGCCGACCGAAATGTTAGCCACCGAGGACACCTTGATGTTGGTGTCGCCGGGTTTGGCGTCCATGGACAGCCAGGCTTGCGTGCCGGGCTTGCCCACGGCGGTGACCGTGGCGACCTCATACTTCTCGACGGTATTGGCGACGGCCGGGTAAGCCGCCCCGTAGCCGAGGGCGATCTTCTGCCCCACCTCGAACCCGGCCACGCTCGTCACCGGGACGTTGGTCGAGCCGGGAGGGATGGTGATCACGGGGCCGTCCGGAAGGGGCTGCCAAAGCGTGGTAGGAGGACTGGCCGCCGTCCCTACGCTCACGATTTTACGAGTCTCCCTGTTGGCGCCGGTGTCAATCTCGATCGAGTCACCGGCCTTCATGCCCTCCACGCTCCTGACGTAGATCGTGGTATCGCCCGCGCGAGCGGGGGCAGCTAGTCCTGAGTTGGACAGGCCAAGCAGGTAGAAGCCGCCCGGCGGCAGCTTGGTCCCGGCGGGGATTCTGACCGATGAGAAGATCGGCTGCTGGGTTGGGTGGTGGGTCAGCGTCCAGTTGGAGATGTCCACGGCGCTGGAGCCGGCGTTGTAGAGCTCAATGAAAGAGTCCGTCAAGTTGGAGCCCGCGCCGATGCGGAATTCGTTGATCCGCACCGGGCCGGCGCTTCTAACTTTCTCGGCTGCCGTCTCGGTGCGGGTCACGCCGTTCGCCGTCCAGGAGGCCTTGGCGACCAAGTCGCCGTTGAATGGTCTTGGCCCCGAGGTGACCTTGAAAACCGCGCTTACGCTGGCGCCGGGCGTGATCGGTCCGGCAAACGACTTCGTGGCTCCCGTGCCGCCGGAGACCACCGCGGTCCACCCTGCCGGGACGGAGATGCTCAATTGCAGGTCCTTCACCGGCGCGCCGGTCGTATTGCGAAACGTCACCGTTGTCTCCTGCGAGGAGAGTGGGGTGAACGTCTGGAGTCCCGGAGGCATAGCCACCGCCGAGGCCGGCGCGATGCTCAGCCGCGGCAGGTCATACTTGGCGGCCACTACGTTGGCCTGCACCTTCTGTTGGGTGGCCTCCGAGGGGAAGCCGATGGTCATCGCGCCTTCATAGAACGTGCCCTGCGAGCCGACGCTGTTGTCGCCGCCGTTGCCCAGCAGAATGGCTCCTTGCTTCCGCATGGGATCATAGCTGCTTCTTTCGTTCTTGATGCGAGGCCCGTCGAACATGATGGACAGCGAGCCCTTCTGCGCGTCACCTCCCATGGACCGCCAGTGGTGCGGTTCGCCGTCCGCCGTAGCGGTTACGAACCGCCAGGTGATGATGGGCAGGTCCGGACAATACTTGTCATTGGGAGATTCGTTGACGCAGCCCACCAGATTGTTTTCCTGATCGGTCATGATCCAGGGGCCGGGCGCGGGTCCCCGATACCAGGCTGTGGCGTTGCCGTAATAGGTCGTCTCCATGGTGCCGTCGCCGTCGTCCCGGCTGTCGGTCTCGGCGTTGCCGTAATCGAAACAGCAGCCGGAGTTGTAATGATGGCCGTCCACGACCCAATACTGACCCTGCGCCTGGTCGTCGACCGCAGTACCTTTGGCGTCGTTCCAGCGAAGGCCCATGCCCGGCACGATGAATACGCCATAGGCCTTGTGGCCCATGATCGTGATCGGAGCCATGTCTGCCAGCGGGACGTTGTTAAAGCCGCCCATGGCCGGGCCGCTGAACCCACCGCGGGGCGCCTGGCGGAGGTGGTTGCCCTTGCCGGATTGATCATAGAGGATGCTGATCCAGCAGTACGTGTTGGCGCAGAAGGCGTCCTGCGCGGCGGCGTCCGCGTAACCGCCCGCATCCGGCACAGGCGAGGCGGTAGGCTGAACTACGCCGATGTCCAGAGTCTTACCGTCCGATTGCCGCATGACCTGGTACAGCGGACCATTGTAGGAGACATACAGCGCGCGTGTCGTGCTATGGGCGGCCACGCAGGGCGTGCCGGCGGCGGCATAGATGTCGCACGGGCCTTGCGGCCGAGGCGGCGCCCCGGCGGCTCCTGAGCCGGATTGTCTAGCCATCATCAAGGCGGCGCACACTACGGTGAACGCCAGTGCGGAAACGATCGCAAGTTTAAATTTCGGGTTCATGTTCGTCCCACCGATCTGGCCGGGCTGTTCCCGGCCGTGGAAGTCCTCCAGGTTCCGGCGACGGAATAGCACCGGTAAAGTAAACGAAAAAGCCTACGTTCTGGGTAAGGTTCAGTATATCTCCGCCCGCAGCGGATGGGAAGACCTTTCTGGCCGCTGGCGCCACAAATTGGTGGAAATCGGTTGCGGCCGCCCGGATGGGGTTTTGCTACAATCGGTGTTCCGATGCCGAAAACAGAACGCGAGATGCGGCAGGACATCGTGGAAGTCGGCCGCATGGTGTGGCAGAAGGGCTGGGTGGCCGCCAACGACGGCAACATCACAATCCGCATGGACTCCGAGAGGGTGATGTGCACCCCGACCGGCGTTTCCAAGGGGATGATGCACCCCGACGACATGATCATCGTCGACATGGAAGGCCGGAAGATCCTCGGCCAAAAACAGGGGACCACGGAGATCGCCATGCATTTGGCGATTTACAAGCTGCGGCCGGATGTCCAAGCGGTTGTCCACGCACATCCCCCAGTCGCGACGGGCTTTGCCGCGGCCGGGCGGGCCCTGAACTTGGCGTTGCTTCCGGAGGTCATCATCGGCTTGGGATGCGTTCCACTGGCGGGTTACGGATTGCCGGGAACTCCCGAATTGATCGAGCCCATGCTGCCGCTGATCCCGAAATACGACGCCCTGATGATGGGCAACCACGGCGCGGTCTGCTACGGGGAGGATGTCTACAAGGCGTACTTCCGGATGGAGACCGTGGAGCATTTCGCGCGGATTACGCTTGTGGCGGAGCTGCTGGGAGGGCCGAGGGTACTCCCTAAGCAGGAGGTGGAGAAACTGGTGGAAGCCCGGGCCCGTTATGGCGTCAAAGTCCCTTCGGCGGGCGAGCCGGCCTGCCCGGTGGCGGCCGAGGAGTTGAACCCGGCCGGCGGCCGGATCGAATTGACGCGCGAGGAGCTGATCGAGCTGGTGCAGCAGGCCCTGCGCTCGAGCGGACGGTTGTGATTTACAATTGGCTTTGATGGAACGGAGGTTGAATGGGTGAAGCATTAGGCATGATCGAGACTCGCGGGCTGGTGGCGCTGATTGAAGCCGCCGACGCAATGGTGAAGGCCGCCAAGGTGACTCTGGTGGGTTGGGAGAAGATCGGCTCAGGCTATGTGACGGCGCTGGTGCGCGGCGATGTGGCGGCGGTGCGCGCCGCCACCGATGCCGGCGCGGCGGCAGCCCGGCGGGTGGGCGAGCTGATCGCGGTCCATGTGATCCCGCGCCCGCATTCGAGCCTGGAAGACGTGCTGCCGATCGGCAAGTCGCAAGGCCAAGGGAAGTAGGAACGGCTGCGGCGGGCGGGCGCGCCGGCGTTTTATCGCCCGCCGTCGCGGTGACACATCATGATACTGGCTCGTGTTGCAGGCAGCGTCGTCGCCACACGGAAAGACCCGCGGCTGGAGGGGAAAAAGCTGCTCATCCTGAACCCGGTCTCGCCCCAGGGCGCGGTGGAAAAGGGTTATGTGGTAGCCGTCGACACGGTCGGCGCCGGTTTCCGTGAATTGGTGCTGGCGGTGTCCGGAAGTTCGGCCCGCATGGCGGAGGGCTGCAAAGACACGCCCGTGGATACGGTGGTGGTGGCGATCGTGGACTCGCTGAGCCTGGATCAGCCATCCGAGTGAAGCGCATGTTTCTGGGCAGGGTGATTGGGCGGCTTTGGGCGACGGTGAAGAATCCCAACTTTGAGGGGGAGCGGTTCCTGCTGGTCCAGCCGCTGACGCCTGAACTTCAGAGCACCGGCAAGCCGCTGGTGTGCGCCGATGCGGCGGGGGCAGGAGCCGGCGAGCTGGTCTATTATTGCCGCGGGCGGGAAGCCAGCTACGCTTTTCTGCCGCGGGAGGTCCCTTCCGACAGCACGATCGTCGGCATCGTGGACGAGGTGCATGTCCAACGGGGCAAGCGATGATCATCGGGCGCGTCGTCGGCGAGCTGGTCTCGACCCAGAAGCACCCCACCCATGAGAATCTGAAGATCCTGCTGGTGCAGCCTCTGAATCTGGATGGCAGCGAGCGCGGAGACGCGCTGGTGGCGGTCGACTCGGTCCAAGCGGGCGTGGGGCAAACGGTCTTGCTGGCCACCGACGGCTACGCGGCCTTCTCGAGTGTGGGGCTGCCGCCGTCGCCGATCGACATGGCGGTGGTGGGGATTATCGACCGGATCGACCTTTCAGCCTAGCTCGGCGGACTCCCGGCGGCGCCGGCTCCGCTTGATCAAGCCGAACGCGAGCACGAGTCCCAGGCAAACCTTGGCCCAGTCGATGATCCAATAGCCCGTCTGCAAGGAGCGCAGGCGGTCCCGCGGGAGAGACTCTTCGGTGTCCAGAACGAAATCAGTAGCGGGGGTTAGGGCGCGCATCTCGGCTGAGATGAACCAGTGCAGGAACAACACGCATCCCAACATGAGCGCGCACAGCACGAGCGTGTAGCGCTTGCCGCCCGGGGCAAAGAAAAGCACAGCCAGCAGAGCCAGGCCCAGCAGGATCTGAGAGAGCTCCCAATAGCGGGTCAGACGCCGCTCTGCCTCTGCTGTGCCGTGGCGCAGCAAAACCCCCAGCGCCTTTGGTTCCAGGTTGACCGTGAGGGTCGATACCTCAGGGCGCGGACGCCAAACCAGGTTTTGCACCGTATTCCTGGCGAGCCATCCGGAGGCGAGGTGGAAAACGCTGCCGGCCAGCCACGCGCCGGTCAAAAGAGCCGCAAGCCTAAAATAGTGCATTCTGTTCCGCCGCCCGCTGAGCTGCCTTGGAAGCCTGCAATCTCAATCAGCCACGAAACGCTTCAGAATGAGACAGCCGTTGGTGCCGCCGAAGCCGAACGAGTTGGACATGGCATAGTCGATGCGCATCGGACGAGCCTGGTTCGGCACATAATCCAGGTCGCAGTCCGGATCCGGGAATTCGTAGTTGATGGTGGGCGGCGCAATCTGGTCGCGGATCGCCAGCGCCGTGATTCCGGCTTCGAATCCGCCCGCTCCGCCCAGCAGGTGGCCTACCATCGACTTGGTGGAGCTGACCGCCAGCCGGTAGGCGTGTTCTCCGAAGCAGCGCTTAATGGCCACCGTCTCGATCTTGTCGTTGAGTTCGGTGGAGGTCCCGTGGGCGTTGATGTACTGAACTTGCTCGGGCGCGATGCCCGCGTCCATCAAGGCGTTCCGCATGACGCGGTAAGCGCCGTCGCCGTCTTCGCAGGGGGCGGTAATGTGAAAAGCATCGCCGCTCATCCCATAGCCGGCCATTTCGGCCACGATCGGGGCGCCGCGCCGGCGCGCGTGTTCCAGTTCCTCCAAAATCAGGATGCCGGCGCCCTCGCCGACGACGAACCCGTCGCGCAGTTTGTCATAGGGGCGGCTGGCCTTCTCCGGTTCGTCGTTGCGGGTCGACAAGGCGCGCATGGCGGTGAACCCGCCTACTCCCATCGGGCAGATGGGCGCCTCCGAGCCCCCGCAAATCATCACGTCGGCGTCGCCGCGCTCAATGATCTTGTAGGAATCGCCGATGGCATGGCAGCCGGTGGTGCAGGCGGTGGCGGTGGCGGAATTCGGCCCCTTAGCCCCGATCCGTATCGAAACGTATCCTGAAGCCAGATTGACAATCGTGGCCGGAATGAAGAACGGGGAGATCCGCCCCGGGCCCTTTTCCAGCAGGTTCCGGTGCTCGCGCTCGATCACCTCGAAGCCGCCGATGCCGCTGCCGATGTAGACGCCCACCCGTTCGGCCTCCTCCGGGGGGATCTTCAACCCGGACATGGCCATGGCGAAATCCGTCGCCGCAATGGCGAACTGGATGAAGCGGCCCATCTTCTTCAGTTCTTTGCGCTCGATGTACTTCTCGGGCTGAAAGTCGCGGACTTCCCCCGCAATCCGGCTGGAGAACTGGCTGGCATCGAAAGCGGTGATGGTCGAGATTCCACTGCGGCCAGCCAGGACTGCCTGCCAGCTTTCCTCCGTGCCTACCCCCACCGAGGAAAGCAGACCAACTCCCGTAACCACAACTCTTCTTCTCAAGATGGGATCCCCTTTAGACAGGCCCGCGACGGGGCTCCGGCCGGGCTATTTCTTTGCCAGCTTGGCCTCGATATAGTCGATGGCGTCCTTGACGGTCGCAATCTTTTCGGCGTCTTCGTCGGGGATTTCGACCTCGAATTTCTCCTCAAACGCCATCACCAGCTCGACGATATCCAGGGAATCTGCCCCCAGGTCGTCCACAAAAGACGCGGTGGGGTCCACCTGAGCCTCGTCCACCCCGAGTTGCTCCACAATGATCTGTTTCACTTGTTGCTCTACGGACATGAATCCTCCAAACGCTCTGCAAACTCAATGATTCTAGCGACCCTGCGGCGCTTGCGCAACTACCCGCGTTCGGCGCGCCACCAGTCCAAGGTCCGCCTCAACCCTTCTTCCAGGCTGAAGCGGGGTTCCAATCCCAGATCCCTCACCGCCGCCGTGACGTCGGCTTGGGAATGGCGTACATCCCCGGCTCTGGGCGGCCCGTACACCGGGGCAATCTCCACCCCCTCAATTCTCTCCAAAGTTTGCCACACCTGCTTCAGCGTGTACCGGTTGCCGGTACCGGCATTGTACACTTTCCCGGCCACCCCGTGCGCCCGGGCTGCCTTCAAGGTGGCGTCCACCACATCCTCGACGTAAGTGAAATCCCGCGATTGCTCGCCGTCGCCGAAGATGACCGGCGCGCGCCGTTCGGTGATGGCCTTAATAAACAATGAAATGACGCCCGAATAGGGGCTGGAAGGGTCCTGTCTGGGGCCATACACGTTGAAATACCGCAGCGAGACCGTTTCCAAGCCGAAACACCGATAAAAAACCTGAGCGTAGTATTCGCCGGCCAGCTTCTGAGCAGCGTAGGGGGACTGCGGGGCCGGCGCCATGGTTTCCACCTTCGGTAGCACCTCGCTGCCGCCGTAGGCAGAGGAACTCGCCGCATAGACGACTCGACGGACACGTCCCGCAGCCGAGGCTCTCAGAACCTGGAAGGTGCCGTTGACGTTCACCTCGTGGGACGGCACGGGGTCCTCGATGGAGCGCGGCACAGACGGGATCGCCGCCAAATGAAAAACCACCTCGGAGCCCTCGATCAGCGGCGCAATGGCGGCATAGTCCCGGATGTCGGCCTTCTGGAATTCGATCTGCGAGCGGACCTCCTCCAGGTTCTTCTCTTTGCCGGTCAATAGGTTATCGATCACCACCACTTGGCGGGCGCCTGCCGACAGCAAGCCCCGCACCAGCGCCGAGCCAATGAAGCCAGCGCCGCCTGTCACCACATACTTCCCCATTCAAGCCTGTTCCTCCTCTCGGCGAGTGTTTCACAATCCAGGCGCTAAGAACGCGCGGCCTAACCCGCTAGCCTGCTAATTGTCTCAGGTAGCGCAGGCTCCGGGCTGTCAGCCCCTCTGGATCTTCCCATTTGCCGAAGATCTCCAGCGACACCCAGCCGCGGAAGCCCAGCCGCCTCAGCGTCTCCAGCACTGGATGGAAGTCGTAGCCGCCCGTGCCGGGCGCGCCCCCGTCCATCTCATTCAAATGCACGTGCCGGATCAGATCAAAATACTTCTCCACCAAGGCGGCGTGCGGCTCCCTCTCCGCCACGGCGTTGTGCGTGTCAAACAAGGTGGCCAGGCCGGGATGATTCACTTGCCGCACGATGGCCGCCGCTTCCTCCAGGCTGGTCACCACATCGGTTTGATCGGGCGAGAGGGCCTCAATCAGGAGGCAGCAGCCGCGCTCGGCTGCGTATGGGGCCGTCTCGGCCAGACCGTCCACCAGGTGTGCGGTAGCCTCTTGGGGACTGAGCCCACCGGTGGCAGACCGCTGGCGCGGCGAGCCGAACACGAGCACGCCGCCACCCAAGTCCGCGCAGAGGTCGATGATGCGCCGCAGATAATCCCAAGACTTCCGGCGCAGCTCCGCATCCGGGGCGGTCACGTGCAATCCCGGCGGGCTGGCCAGCAGCCAGTGCAGGCCGGCGAATTCCAGGCCCTCCTGCTCCAAGATGCGCCGCGCCCGTTGGCGGGAAGCCGCAGGCAGCGAAGCGGGATCTTCCGCCAGGGTGAATGGCGCAAGCTCGAGGCCCTGGTAGCCGGCCCGGCGGACCGCGGCCGCCGTTTTGGCCAGGTCCCATCCTGCAAAAATCTCGTTGCAAACCGCAAAGCGCAGGCTGGTCATGGTTGAGTCCCTTCGGGCCTGGCGGCCACCACGACCAGCGAAAGGCCCGGCCAGGGCAGCAGTCCGTTGACCCGACGCCAGAACCACACCGTCTTGTCGAACAACTTGAGGGTCGGCTTGGCGATGTAACTTCGCCGTAGCAGACGCCCATAGAGCCACCAAGCGGGGGTTCCGATCTTATTCAACTGATGGACCTGTTCCACGCGAAGACCAACCGAGGCCAGCATGGCGCACAGCTCCTCGCGCCGGAACCGCCGCTTCTGGCCCAGCGTCCGGTCGACGCTTCCGTACAGGCCCGGCCCTTGGGGAACCAATACGACCAAGCGTCCGCCAGGGAGCAGCGTCTTCTGCACCGATTGCACGACGGCTGCCGGATCTTCTACATACTCGAGGACGTTGAGGCACAGGGCGGTTTCAAAGGATTGTTCCAAGCCTCGGAAGTCTTCGGCGAGCGAGGGATCCAGCTTGCGTACCTCCACGTTGGGCGTCCGCAAGAAGCGGTTGTGGAGCGCGTGCAAATAGACGGGGTCGTGCTCGCCGACGACGTAGCGCAGCTTTTTGCCCATCAGGCGCCCGGCGATGTTTCCGATGCCCGCGCCGATCTCCAGCACCGTATCGCCGACATAGGGCCGCAGAATCCGCGCCATCCAGCTCAGGTATTGCGGCGTGCCGGTCAGGTTGTTCAACAGACCTCGCCCGTAAGGCTCGGCGTAAAGATCGTCAATGATCCAGAAGTGAAGGATCACCCCGAGGGCCTTGATCCCGTCGCGCCAGCCGATCTTCTTGCCTTCCTCATAAGTCCGGCCGTGGTAGCTGATCGGGACCTCGTAAATGCGGAAATTGCGCTTGGCGGACTTCATCACAATTTCCGGCTCGAAGCCGAAGCGGTTAGAACGGATGGGGATGCTTTTGAGTAGGTCCGTGCGGAAGGCCTTGTAACAGGTCTCCATGTCGGTGAATGCCATGTTGCAGAAGACGTTCGAGATCAACGTCAGGAACTTGTTGATCATCGAGTGGCGCCAGGGCAGCACGCGGCGCTGTTCACCCGCCAAATAGCGCGAGCCGTAGACCGCGTCGGCATGGCCCTCGAGCAGCGGCTTGAGAAGCTTCGGGTACTCGTTGGGATCGTACTCCAGGTCCGCGTCCTGGACCAAGCAGAAGTCCCCGTCGGCTTTCTGAATGGCGGTGCGCACGGCGGCGCCCTTGCCCCGGTTGACCTCGTGCCGGAAGAGCCGGATGCAAGGATGTTCCGCGGCCAGGCGCTGAAGGATCTCCCAGGTGCCGTCGGTGGAGTGGTCGTCCACGATGATGAGCTCGCGCTCCATGGATTCCGGAAGCGGCGCCGCCAGAACCTGGGCCAGAGAGCGCTCCACCACCGCCCGTTCGTTGTAGACCGGGATCAATACGGAGAGCTTCACAGGAACCATCCAGTATAAACGCCCCGTTGCGGGTCCGCATCTGGAAAGCCCGGCCTCGGGCGGGTACTCCGACGGGCTGCAATAAAGCCGCCGGAGAACAAGTTCAGCGCTTCACCGGCGGTTCGCGCCGCGACAGAATCTCCCGCACGGCGTAGATCCGCCGCCCCTGGCTTTCGAAGTAGGTTCGCATAAGCACTTCGCCGAGCAGTCCGGTGCTGAACATCAACAGACCCGAGATCAAAAGCAGGGCCGAAGCCAGCATCATGGGGCCGTGTTCAACCAGAATCTCGTGCCCGGTCAATTTGCGCAGGGCCAGATACGCCAGCATGACCGATCCTGCGGCCGTGCCCACCATGCCCAGCTTGCCGAAGAAATGCATGGGGCGGGTGAAATAGTGGAGAAGGAAACGGATGGTCAGGATGTCGAACAGGACGTTGAAGGTGCGGCCCAAGCCGTAATGCGAGCCTCCGCTGGCGCGCACCGTATTCTGGATGGGCACCTCGGCGATTCTGGCGCCATAGAAGCTGGCCAGGGCGGGGATGAACCGGTGGAGCTCTCCGTAGAGGTTGATCTCCTTGATCACCTCGGCGCGGTAGGCCTTGAAGGTGGTCCCAAAGTCGTGGAGGTTGACGCCGGAGACCTTGGCCATGAGCCAGTTGGCGATCCGCGAGGGCAGCCGCCGCGTGATGGCGTTATCCACGCGGACCTTGCGCCAGCCGCTGGCTATGTCGTAGCCCTCGTCGATCTTGGCCACGAGCGCGGGCAGGTCTTCGGGATGGTGCTGCAAGTCGCCGTCCATGGAGACGATGACATCGCCGCTAGCTTCATGAAAGCCTGCCGCCAGCGCCGCCGTCTGCCCGAAATTGCGGCGCAGCCGGACGACCTTCAGGTGCGCGTCGGTCTCCACCAGGTTCGCCAGAAGCTCGTAGCTCCGGTCGGTGGAGGCATCGTCCACGAAGATGATTTCGTAAGGCCGGCCGAGCTTCTGCAACACCGCCGTCAGCCGGTCGTAGAGGGGCAGGATCGAAGGTTCCTCGTTGTGTACGGGAATAACGATGGAAAGCATCGGCGATCTCCAGTTTAGCAGGCTGCGCGGCGGTCTCAGGCAGCCGCTTGGCCCGGTATACCTTCACCCGGGCGGTCAGGCAACCGGCCTGCGGCGGACAGGCTGCCGGTTCTAAGTCAACAGGTGCCGGTTACCGAGCCGTACATTGCTGAGTCCGGCAGCGCGGGCCGCTCTTTCTGCCTCTGAAGCTTGTCGCGCCGTCAACCTGGGCAGGTCGGACATCTCAAACTGCGGGGAGAACGCCAGCAGCGAGTAAGGAATTGCTGGATTGAGTGAAGCAATAAACCGCGCAATCGCCTCCACCTCGCTCGCTTCGACGTAGTCGGGAACAAGCAGCGTGCTGGCCACGACCAGCGGCGGATCCGGCCGCTCCGCCGCCCGTTTCGCCGTTCGCGCAAAGTTGTCCAGCGTACGGCGGTTTGAGGCGCCCGTCAGGGCCTGGTGGATCGATTCGTCCCACGCCTTCAGATCGAACTTGATGCATCCGCCGCTCTGCAAAGAAAGATCCACCGCCATGTCCAGCAGCCGTGGGTCCGAGCTCCCGTTGGTTTCCCAGCAGACCCGGATTCCTTTGGCCGCCAGCAGCCTGCCCGCCGACAGCGCGTGAGGCATCTGCGAAGAGGGATCACCGCCGAAATAACAAACGCAAAAGGTCTGCTCATTTGCCGCTGCCGCCAACTGCTTTGCGCTGATCGTGCGTCCCGCGCTGGGGGACGACCTGCGGAAGTGCCAGTTCTGGCAGAACAAGCAATTGAAAGTGCAGCTCTCGTAAAAGACAGCCAAATTGTGGAAACCTCTGCGTGTGCTGCCAGGGCAAACCCAATGAGCGACGCAATTGGTCGGCAGCGGATCCCGGTACCACTGGAGCAGTCCCCTCTCGGGAGTCCCGGCCAGGTTCTCCATCCGCCCCTTCCGAACCACTCGCAAGCCGCAATATCCGCTCTGGCCTTCTCCAATGACACACGCCGCCTGGCACTGGCCGCAGAGGACTCCGCCTTCCGATCGAGGCGGGGTTTCCGGCAGGCCGAACGAGCGCCTGGACCGGGCGTGAGCGGAATCGGCAACAGGGAGTGCGCGAGACGGCTCTGAGCGAAGGCAAGGGGCGCATACCCCCAACGTTGAACTGACGGCATGGGGACGTCTGCCGCAGAGGATGCAATGCCCTTGGCGTGGCTGTGGACCAGCGCCACTGCCCTGTTCCGAGGCCGCGTTCGCGCCGGTTGCTTTGTTCAGCATGACTCCGGACAAAGCCGCGGAAGCAGACCCGAGGAATCCTCTGCGGTCCACCGAGCTGCGATCAGGCCCTGGGAAGGGCCGGTGATTGGAGGAAGGATCCATTGCCAACCTCCATCCTGCCGCCGTCCTGCCCTCAGCATATCAGACTGCGTCTGCGAGGCGACTTAGGCTTCTAATTCCCATGGAGCCATCTGCGCGTTTCGCTGATTCGGCGCTGCGCAACGGCGAAGGCGAATGCTCACACCCGGTTCCGTTCATAATCGAACGGTTCATTGACTAAGTGCAGATAGGGTTCGCCTTCGCGCGGCAGATAGATCGTGCGCAGCTCGTAGCGGGGCAGATCGCTCAGCTTCACCGGGACCGCCCTGCCGCCCACCCATTCGTAAATCGGGATCTCCCACGGGTTGAAGGTGTCGCTCAAGCCGCGCTCCTTGGCGATGCGGTAAAGGTGCACATTACCGGGCTCGTGTCCGCCCAAATAGAGGCCGATGACATCCAACCGGAACTTGTCCTTGCCGAACAGCACGAGGTTGGTCAGATAATCCTGACCCACCCGGAAGCCGTCCCCGTCGCGCCCGTAAATGCCTTCGATCATCGCCAGCCCGGTCTGAACCGTGCTTTGGTGGTCGCAGGTCTTGTGGGCCCAGATCTCTTGTTCGAGTGGGCCGATGCCCGCAGCCTGGCCGCTGCGGTTGCCGGCGGTATCGTAGCGGGCGTAGCCCATCCGCTTGTGACGCTCGAAGAATTCCAGAACTTTTTTCTCGACGTCCGGCTGGATGTCCGGTTTGACGAAGTCCGCCACCTGGAGCACCGATCGCCAACCTCCGCAGAAATTCGTATAGGGATGCGCCACCAAGCCCTGCTCGTTCTTGACCGCCTGGGTCAGGCACATGCCGTGGGCCTTCCACTTGGCGATGTTCAAAAGCCAGGTGTCCGGCTCGCCCAGGGGGGCGTAGTGCGGAATGCGCCGGAAGACCACCCCATCGGGAACCTTGGCCCAGTTGATCCCCGTGCCATCGCGCAAATGTTTAGGCCGCGGCTGCGATTCGTTGATCTCGACTTCGAGCCTTTCATGCAGCTCATTGAAGCCGCGCAAGTTCCAGGTGTCGTAAGCCGTAGATTCCACGAAGTGGAAGCGCCTGAGACCCAACTCCTTCAGCCCCGTGATCAGCCCGGCGTAAAAATCGGGGTCCGTGCCCACGCCCCAGTTCTCCTCGGGGGGGCGCTGCCGGTCGTAGACGCCGGTCGCGTTGGGCTTGAGGATGATGCGGTGCGTCAGGGGCACGCCCGGCGTGTCGCGCGGCACGAAGATTTCCCGGGCCAGCACCAGCCCTTCCTGGAACTTGGCCGCCGAGTCCATTTTTTCGCGCACATGGGTCCGGCGCACGAAGACCGCCTTGGGGTTGCTTTCGATGAAGGGATCCAGGCCGAAGTAGCGCGGCTCCGCGGTGCCGACCGCGCGTGCCTGCGCCACGCCAGTGAAGGCGCCCGCGGCGGCCCCCATGCCGGCGCGCAGGAAGTCCCTCCGGGTGGTATCCATCCCAGCCGCCCTCCTTTGCCTCATTGTATTTCAAACCTCACGCGAACAGCACGGTGGCGGCCCGCACGAGCTGAGGAATCGCCACTTCGGAAGCAGCTCCCCGGCGAGCCACTTTGACCTCCACCGGACCGGCCTCTGGACGCAGCAGGGTGGCCTGCTGATAATGGCCGTGGATGCGGGCCAGGACCGGGAATCCCGACGGCTGGCCGTAGTTGACCATGTGCAGAGCTGCGCGGCCGGAAAGCGGCCCCCCGGACGGGGCCTGGACCGCCATGGCGACCGCCGCCTGCGCGTTGTAGAGACGCGCCGGACGGTGATCCCGGCCCGCGAAGTCGATCAGGTCCAGTGCACACTCGCCCGGGTCGGAGACGGGCTCTTTGTAGGCGACAATGTGCCCGCGGCCTGCCGCGAAGACTTCGCGATCGTCGTAAGAACGCAGCAGCTTGAGTCCGGGAATCCGCCACCAGGCCCGCTCGCCCGGCTCATCGGCCACGACCACCGCGCCGCCGATGGCATGCGCCAAAATGCGGTCCCGCACCGGTCCCTCAGGCGCGGCGATGCCGCAGGCTGCCAGGAGCCGGATCCGGGCAGCGTCCGGGGGCGGCGGACTGGAGGCAGGGGCCAAAGCCGGCGAGACATTGTGCCGGAAACACAGGTTGGCGATTTCGTGGGACATGAAACCGGCATCCACCAGCACCGTGATCAGCGGCAGGGCCGGCTGGCGGAACAGCGGCGCATGGCTGCGAAGCCAGCGCGCGATGCGGCCCAGACTTTGCCAAGCCGTGCGCGCGGCCTGGTTGCCGCTAAGCAAGGCCTCGCGGAAGCGTCCGTCCAAGGCCATTAGGTAGTTGCCTCCGGCCATCCAGGCTTCGGCCAGTGCAAGCTCCAGCGACTCGAACCGGACCGTGCGCCCGCCCGTGATGCCCGCGTCTTCATCCGGCAGGTACCCGAGCATAGGCGGAAGCTTGGGATAAAGAGCCTGGAGGTAGCGGATGAGATAACAGTTCTGGTCGAGCCACACGCTGCGCGTGGCGCTGGCCAGGGCTGGGTCTGGATTGCGCGTGCCAGGCCAGAGGCCCGATTTCACAACGGCTAGGGCTCCGGCAGCGGCGCGCCCGGCTTCCTCCAATTCGAGCGACTGGATTGAGGTCTGGGGGATCACCTGAATTTGCGCCGCCCGGCAGGCTTGTTCGAAAGCCGGATCGGGCGCGGAGGTCACCGCGGTGATCCCGCCCTCTTGAAGGAGGGGGACGTGGCGCGGGTCCGGATCCTGCCAGCGGATGGCGATCTCGCTCGTCAGATCCGTTGCCATGGAGCCTCAGGCGAAGCGTTTCTTGGCGGTGAATTGAGCCTGCCCGTACTCGCCGAGATCGACGGCGCCGCTCAGCATGCCGTCGGCCAGCACCGCGTCGAAGTAGTAGCCGAGGGAAGTGCCCTCGTAGCGGTGCGAGCTTCGGAACCTCACCCGGTTCCCGCTCACCGTTCCGCGCAGCTCGCCCGACAGGAACTCGCCGTAATGGGTGCCGGCCAGCCGTTCGGTGGACTGCTCCAGATACAACGTGTGCCGGGCCTCGCCGTAGTCGAACTTCAGCACCGCGTCCCAACGGCCGGAAACCTGAACCGAAGGAGGCAGGTCCGGGGACGCCGCCTGCGCGGGCGGATGGGTGAACACCTCATAGATGCGGTCGGCGACGATCTTATCTTCGCCGGGCATCATCATGTACGGGTTGATGGAGAAGGAGCTTTCACCGCGTCCGCCGGCTTGACTCGTGCCGGCCAAGTGGATACGCGGATTGCCTGTGTCCAGGGCTTCGGCCAGTTGCGGGCCGGTCAGGCCCACCTTGGCCGCATCCCAGTAAACCCGCAGCATGGGCGCCATATTCGAAGGCCCGGCAGGTTTGGTGATCTCGCTGCGTAGGGTGGGGATGGAGGCCAGCCGCCGCCGGATGGTTTCCAGCCAGCCTTCCCACTCCTTCCATTCCGCGTCGTGGTCGCGCCGGACCCAAGCCTCCACCGCGGCCAGCATCCCCATGATCTCTTCCTTGCCGACCTTCATGGAACGGCCGAAGGCATGGTGGGGAGCGCTATTGAGCCAGGCGGCCTTCAGCAGATCCCTGCGTCCCAGAAGCAAGCCCGCGCACTGCGGTCCGCGCAGGCATTTGCCGCCGCTGTAAGCCACCATGTCCGCGCCGGCGGTGAGGTAGACGTTGGGGATGGTCAACCGCTCGGCCGCGGCGTCCACGATGATGGGGATGTTGCGGGCGTGAGCCGCTTCGGCCATCTCCGGCAGCGTCATGGGATGCTGCCGGAGCGTTTCTCCGAGCAGCATGACCATGGCCGTGGATGGGCGTAGCGAGGCTAGAAACTCCTCCCGGCTGTTGGGAGTGAGAATCTTGACCCCGAGCATCCGCACGGCATGGTCGTACACGTTGCGGGATGGGCGCGGAATCACGACCTCGGTTTTCAGACCCGACATGTCGGTGGGCAGCCGCTGCATCTTCTCGGGATCCGCTCCCGCCATGCAGGCCGCAGTGGCATGCGTCAAAGCCGCGGCGCAACCGGCGGTCACGATCCCCCACTCGGCCTGCGTGAGTTCCGCCAGGCGCTTCCCCACCGCGTCCATCAGCTCGTCCAGATGGACATAGTGCCGTGAGCCCTCGTCCATGGCGCGCTTCACCTCTTCCAGCGTTTGCGAGCCACTGATGATGGTGAACGTGCCGCGGCAGTTGATGATCGGCCTTACGCCGATTCTCTCGTAGATGTTGCCTCCGCTGGGGCCCTGCGCCCTGGCCAGCGGCAAGTGGCCCGCCAGTGCGCTGATGAGGCCGGCGCCGGACGCCCGGAACACATCCCGGCGGTTGAATCGTGACAACCACCTCGTTTTCATGCTGGTACCCTCCGCGCCCTCCGGCGCTGCACTAGATGTAGGCGATGCAGTCGATCTCCACCAGCGAATCGCCCGGGATCCCGCCCGCCGCGGCGATCGTGGTCCGTACCGGCGGCTCTTTGCCGAACCGTCCCAGAAAGACCTCGTTCATCGCGGCATAGTCTTTCAAGTCATTCAGGTACACATTGACTTTGAGCACCTTTTCCATCGAGGAGCCCGCCGCTTCCAGCGTTTTCTGAATCTGGTCGAGGACGTGCTTGGTGTGCTCTTTGATGTCGCCCTTGAAGTGGGCGCCAATGCCTGAAATAAACAAGAGATTGCCGTATGAGACAGCCGGGCTGAACAGGGGCGTGCGGGCAGGCGGCTTTCCGCCGGACCAGTGGACTTTCTTCACGGGTTTGTCCTCAGCCGCCTTGAGCGCCGGCGCGGCGGCTGCGGCCGCCAGTCCGCCCTTGAGAAGCCTTCTGCGATTGGTCTTGCCGTTCATGCGATTTCCTCCGGTTGTAGTGCGAGTCTTACGGCAGTATACACCCCGGCTCGGCCTGGGCGGTGGAACGCTATCGCTTCAAGACTTGTTCGACAACCTCGAGAAGTTCGGACGGTCGAACAGGCTTGGCAAGAAACCCCGCCATGCCGTGTCGCAGGCAGAGGCTGCGGTACTCAGGCGTGACATTGGCCGTCAAAGCCAGAATAGGGATGCCGGAATAGCCGGGCAGAGCGCGCAACTGGTGGGAGACCTTGAAGCCATCCGCTTCCGGCAATTGGAGATCCATCAGGACAAGGTCATATTGGCGGGCGCCGGCTTTTTCGAGCGCCTCGCGCCAGTCTTTGGCGCAGTCAACCTGGTAGGCGTGGCGGCTCAAAATGTGCGTCACTACGCGGCGGGCGACCTCATTGTCCTCGACCACCAGGATGGCATTCCGCTCGGGAGCGCCCAACGGCATTTCGGACTCTTGCGGGCCTGGGCCGGGCAAGGCCAGCGGGATTATGCACCTGCATACGCAACCTTCGCCGGGTTCCGAGCCGAACCAAAAGGACCCGTTCAGCAGCCGGGTCAACTCGTAGGCCAGTGACCAGCTCAGGTGCAGGCCGTTGCGGCGTCCCCCGAGCCCCGATTCCTGCTTCTTATAGGAGGAGCCCGGTGAGTCGATCTGGGAGGAATCGGCAGACGGCTGAGGGATGACTTTGGTTTGCAGATTGAGTCGCAGGAATCCCTCCGCAGTTTCGCCCCAGACTCGGACCGAAATCTGCCCATGACCACAGATTGCCGCCGCCGCGCGAATCAGTTCCGAGAGCAACTCGCGCAGCCGGACGGCATCGCCCGAGGCCGTTTCGGGCAAGTCGGGCGCCATCCAAGCCTCAACAGAAACGCCTCTCGACAAGTGCAGTTCAACGTAGCCGGGAAGAGCTGCGCGAAGGGTCTCTTTTAGATGGAACTCCTGCGGGGCGGCGGCGCCCGTACTCAGACTCAGATCCGCGAATTCCAGCGATTGGTCCAGAAGCGACACCAGCTCATCCAGGCAGGCTCGCGCGGTGAGCACGTAATCGCGCTGCTCGGCGCTGAGCGGCGTCTCCAATAGCAGGTCGGTCATGCCCACCGCGCCGCTGAGCGGCGTGCGGACCTCGTAGCTGAGGCCTGCAAGAAACTGCGCTTTCCAATCTGGCGCCGTCAGGGCCGGATCTTGCTTTTCAATGTCTTGTGCGGCCAACCGCGGATCTCCCGTCGTAAGCTTGATCGGAATGAAGATCCGCAGACTTTAGGAAGCCGTACCCCTCAGCGGTCTTCGCTGCCGAAAATATTCGTGATCGCTTCGAAGGGACCGCGCTCATCGCCGCCGGTCCGCATGGGCGCCAGCTCGCGGCGCATCTTCTCCAGAGTCATGCTCTGGATGATGGCGCGTCCCGGGCCGGTCAACGTCGCGACAAACAGTCCTTCGCCGCCGAAGATCATGGTCTTAATGCCGCCGGCCAATTGCACGTCATAGGTGACGGAAGGATCGAAGCCCACCACGCAGCCGGTGTCAATTTGGAGGGTCTCGCCGGGCTTGAGATGGAATTCGATGAAGTCGCCGCCGCCGTGGATGAAGGCCACTCCAGGGCCGGTCAGCTTCTCCAAAATGAATCCTTCGCCGCCCAGGAATCCCGCGCCGATCCGCTTCACGAACTCGATATTGATCTGGACGCTGGACTGGGCGCACACAAAACTGTCGCGCTGCACGATGAGGCTCTGGCCGGGGGCCAGTTCGAAGGCCTGGATGCGTCCGGGGTAGCTTCCGGCGAACCCCACCTCGCCGTCGCCCGCGGAGCGGAAGTAGGTCCAGAACAGAGACTCGCCCATCAGCTTGCGCTTAAGCGCGCCGAGCAGCTTCGCGCCCAGGCCATCGCCGGACATCCGGCTTTCCCAAGAGACGTTGGCGGTCTTGTAGAGCATCTTCCCCGCCTCGGCGTAAACCTCCTGCCCCGGTTTCAGCTTCAGGCGCGCCACCTGGAGGTTGTCGCCCTGAATGGTGTACTCAAGTGGTTCGACCGGAAGGGACGGCACTGGCGCGGCGGCCACCGCCTTGCCGCAGGCGGAGCAAAAGCGGGCATCGTCCTTCAGTTGGGTTCCGCAATAGGTACAAAACGCCATGGTTCAAGAATTCTCCGAAGAGCTCATCTTACAATGTTGTTTACGAGGGCAGAGGCGGCAACGTTCCGCGAAGCCGGAGAGGCGGGATGGTCCGCTGGGGCTGGGCCAAGGTGGAAGGCTGCGCGCCGGACGCTTCCAGGAGTTGACAATGGACATTTTCGCGCACGGGCTCTGGGCCGGCGCGGCGGGCGCCGCTGCCAACCGGAAACTCCCCCGGCGTCTTCCGATGCCTTGGGTTGTCCTTTGGGGCGTGTTTCCGGACCTGTTCGCATTCACGCCGACCTTTGTTCTCATGTTCTGGCTGCATTGGTTCGGCAATCCACCCGCACCGCTCAGCCGCTTCGGAGGCGGCGTGCGCGAGTTGTTGCCGGCGTTCCTCCAGCCGCATAACCTATACCTGCTCAGCCATAGTCTCATCGTCTTCGCCGCGGTCTTCGGCGCCGTGTGGCTGCTGCGGCGAAAGCCGGCCCTGACGCTTCTCGCCTGGCCGCTGCATATCCTCATGGACATCCCCACCCACCGCGCCGGCCGATTTGGGACGCCCTTCCTTTGGCCGCTGTCGGATTACCGCTTCGACGGGATCTCCTGGGGGCAGCAGTGGTTCATGATTCTCAACTACAGCGCCCTTGCCCTCTGCTATGCGGCGTTGGTGCTGTGGAGCTACCTTGCCCGCCGCCGCCAGGCTAAAAGCGTGGCCGAGGTTCCTGATCTCGTTTAATTTCAAATACTTGCAGCGGCCTTCTCTTGAAAGCCAGGGGCCTGCGCCCTATAATAAGGGTGTCGCTGCTCGAAAAACGCGGCGACGGGGGTTCAATCTTTCGTTCGGCGGAAGCCCTGGGTTCAGGGGAGACGGGCTGCCGGACCAAAGATAGAGGCGGGCAGTCCTTCTCTTGGGGCATCCGTAACGACCAGATGAGGTGAACGTATGCTCAAGCGATGGATTTTGGTCTGGCGACCCTCGTGTGTCTCTTCGCGTTGCCAGTCCACGGGCAGGATACGGCAACGCTGACGGGTACGGTCACCGACCCCACAGGGGCAGTCGTAGTGGGGGCGCAGGTAACCGTAACCAATGTTGCCACCAACATCGAGACCGTTACAGAGACAAACGCCGAAGGCATCTACCGGGTGCCGTTCCTGCGTCCTGGCACGTATCGGGTGACGATTTCGGCGGCAGGCTTCAAGCGGTTCGTGCGGGACAACGTGACCCTGAGCGTGGGGTCCACGGCGCCGGTCAACGCGAGCCTGGAGATCGGCACGGTCACGGAAACCGTGGAGGTTCGGACCGCGCTCCCGCTGCTGGAAACGGAGACATCGTCCACAGGCACGCTCGTTAAAGGCGACTACTTCTACCGGATGCCGCTCTACCAGCGCCATGTGCGGTCGATTCTGTATCTGACCCCGGGCGTGACGGTGAGCGGTTTCGGCTGGGGCGGCTCGCTGGACGGCTTTCAGATCAACGGTGAGTCTTCCGGCCGGATCGGCTACTTCGAAGACGGCATGTACGGCGTGCGGCCAACCGGTGGTTGGACGACGGATACCATCCAGAACACCATTGACGAGTTGAAGGTGTTGACCACGGCGCTTCCCGCCGAATACGGCCACTCGGCCGGCGGGGCGCTGGTGGTGGTGAAAAAGAGCGGCACCAACGAACTGCACGGTCTGGCTTCGAACCTCGTGCGGGTGGACGCCATGCAGCACCGGCGGTTCTTCCAGCTGGAAACCTTCAAGCAGCAGGGCGTGCATCTGCTGTTCATGCAGCCCGACGCCAACATCAGCGGCCCGATCTACATCCCCAAACTCTATGACGGGCGCAACCGGAGCTTCTTCCTGTTCGCCTGGCAGAAGCTGATCGAGAAGCAGTCCCAGCAGCGGATCTACACGGTGCCGACGGCCGCCGAGCTGAACGGAGACTTCAGCATGGCGGGGTCGGGCATCACGCCCTATCAGATTTACGATCCGCGGACAACCCGCCTGGAAAACGGCCTCTGGTACCGCGATCCTTTCCCCGGCAATATCATCCCCAAGAGCACCTGGGATCCGGTGGCCAAGAAGATCCTGGATTTGAATATCTGGGTGCCGCCCAACCGTACCGGGACGGCGACCTCCACTGGCTACGTGGACAACTTCATGGCGATGCCTTACAAGAAGGTGTTCTGGAACAACTATTCGCTGCGCCTGGACCACCAGCTCAGCCAGAGTCTGAAGTCCTTCTTTAACTGGAGCTACAACGACCGCTGGGAGCGGCTGCCGGATATGAGCATCGCCAACGCGGATTTCGACTCCACGCGGCGGACCACCAAGAACGCTCAGACTACGATGGGCATCGGCGCCACTTACACCATTACTCCGACGCTGATTAGCGAGGCGCGGCTGACCTACTACCGGTTCAAGGCAGACACCGTGTCGCCGGTGTACGGCAAAAACTGGGCGGGCCTGTTCGGCATTCCCAACGTCGAGGCGGGCAGCATGCCGTCGATTACTGGAGTGCCCTACGTGGGCAACCCGGCTGTGGACGTCCAGGAGCACTTCAATTTCCGCGAGGATGTCAGCAAGCTTTACGGCAAGCACGCCTTCAAAATGGGCTACGACCTGCTGCGCCTGCGGCGGAACACCTACACCATCACCAACAATGCGGGCGCCTTCACCCTCGCCACCACGGTCGGCTTGCAGCCCAGCGGCGCCAGCATGCCGAATACGGGCGGCAAGGACCTGACTCGCTTGCTGACGGGCGCCGTTTCGTCGGCCACGTTTACCGTGAACCTTCTGAGCACTCTGCCCCGCAACTGGATCCACAGCCTGTATTTCCAGGATGACTGGAAGATCCGCCCGAGCGTCACGCTGAACCTGGGCGTGCGCTGGCAGGTGCAGAGCATCATGAACAACAAGTACGGGCAGCAGTCCAGTTTCGATCCGAATGCCCCGGACAATGTGGTGGCGGGTGCAATCGGCGTCATCACGCACCCGGCCAAACTGCACAACAAGGACTGGAACAACTTCCAGCCGCGGCTGGGCATGGCCTGGCAGGCCCGGCGGAACATGGTGGTTCGCGCTGGCTTCGGTCTGTCCACCGTGGACGAGCGGCTGCCCAACCCGCCGACCGAAGAGTACGGCTCAATTACCGCGCGGATCGACACGCCCTCCGGCGATTACCGCCCACGGTTCCAGTTGAGCGCCGGTCCGATCCTGCCGTTGCAGTGGCCGGTGGTGCGCTCCGATGGCACGATTCCGTTCGTAGGGACCAACTACGGCGCGCGTACGGCGAGCTGGGTGGACCCCAACCGGAAAAGCCCCTACACCATGAACTGGAACTTCAACATCCAGTACAACTTCACCACCAATTACCTGCTGGAGTTGATCTACACCGGCAACCGTAGCGTGAACGGGTTTGAGTCCATGCAGATCAACCACTGGCCGTACGACTGGGCCTGGAACCTGTATCAGACCAACCTTTCGCTGTTCAACACCATGCGCGGCAACCCGCAGGCCTACCGGCCGTTCACGAACTTCGGCACGATCAACTTCCTGACCAACGGAGCCAACTCGGTCTATCACTCCGGCACGGTCAAGCTGGAGAAGCGCTACTCCTACGGGCTCTCGTTCCTGACCTATTACACTTACTCCAAGAGCATCGACAGCAGCACGGGCAACCGGCTGATTCCTCGGAAGCTGGACCGCGCCAGGAGCAGCTTTGACCGGACCCACCAGTACACCGGCAGCATGAACTACGAGCTGCCCTTCGGCAAGGGCCGCAAGTGGCTGAACCGGGGCGGCGTCTGGGACGCCATCTTCGGCGGCTACGATATGGTGTTCATCTACCGGATCTCGAGCGGCAACCCGCTGACGTTCGGCTTCAGCGGCAGCCCCTACAGCTACATGCCAACCACGAACATCGCTTACCGGAGCGGGCGTCCCAACAGCACCGGCGACCGGGCAAGGCTGCGGGACGGCTGGGCGGACATCGGCGGCGACCGTTGGACGCGGGCCAACCAGAACAAGCTCATCCATTCGATGGACTTCTTCCGCTACCCGGAGGCCTTCACCTTCGGCAACGTGGGGCGGAACACCATGGACCGGCAGCGCTTCATTGACCACGAATTCTCCGCGCAGAAGGAGTGGAAGATCAAGGAGCGTTTCACCATCCAGTTCCGCTACGACTTCCAGAATTCGTTCAAGTGGTACAACCTGGGTCCGCCGGACACTACGGTGAACTTCACCAACCCGGCAACCTTCGGTACCATCGAGCCTTCCACCGGCAACGAAGGCACCACCGCCAGCGGCGGCGGCCAGCCGCTCCAAAACATCACGCTGGCCATCCGCTGGTAAACCCCATATACCTCTCCACCCGCGGGGGCGGCGTCACCACCGCCCCCGCATTCTTTTGGGACCGCCTCTCAGTTCCTCAGCGCAGCCTGCCCCGGAGTCCGCAGCGCAGCCCGGCCTCGGGTTGCTTCGGGCGTTGGTCTCCGATATAGTCGAGTGTGGGCCTCAAGGCGGAAGAGACCGACTCCCGCCGCTAGCCCCCGGCGAGCCGGCCCAGACCCGTGGGGCGCCCCACGCAGCTTACACATAACAGGAGGCATTCTGCATGTTTTCCGCTAATAAAACAACGGAGGCGCGCGGCCGCTCGACTGCTGCGCTTCGAGTCTTCTTACTACTACTGACGGTAGCTTGTTTGACGTCGCCCCTGCTGGCCCAGGCGGAACACCGCGGCGGCGGCGAAGCGAACCTGGTGCTGCCGGATTTGAGCCAGGCTCTGTTCTGGGGAACGATTAATGGCCACACACTCCTGATGGGCGGCCTGGTGGTCAGCGCTTTGGGATTCCTGTTCGGCCTGATGATCTTCACGCGCCTGCGCAATTTGCCGGTGCATCAGGCCATGCGGGAAGTCTCGGAGCTGATTTACGAGACCTGCAAGACCTATCTGGCGACTCAAGGCAAGTTCCTGCTGCTATTGGAATGCTTCATCGGCGTGATCATCATTTTCTACTTCGGACTGTTGCAAGGCTTTCCGGCCTACAAGGTGTTGATCATTCTGCTGTTCAGCGTGATCGGCATCGGCGGCAGCTTCTCGGTGGCGGCCTTCGGCATGCGCGTCAACACCTTCGCCAACTCCCGCACGGCTTTCGCCAGCCTGCGCGGCAAGCCCTATCCCTGCCATGACATTCCGTTGCAGGCCGGAATGAGCATCGGGATGCTGCTTGTGTCGATCGAGCTGGTCATCATGCTCTTTATCCTGCTGTTCGTGCCGGGCGAGCTGGCCGGGCCGTGCTTCATCGGCTTCGCCATCGGCGAGTCGCTGGGCGCGGCGGCGCTGCGCGTGGCCGGCGGCATCTTCACCAAGATCGCCGACATCGGCAGCGACCTGATGAAGATCGTCTTCAAGATCAAGGAAGACGACGCGCGCAACCCGGGCGTGATCGCCGATTGCACCGGCGACAACGCCGGCGACTCCGTTGGCCCCTCGGCGGACGGTTTCGAGACATACGGCGTAACCGGCGTCGCACTCATCACCTTCATCGTGCTGGCGGTGGCCAACCCTCTCGTGCAGGTGCAGTTGCTGGTCTGGATCTTCTCCATGCGCGTCATGATGGTGGTCGCCAGCGGCGTCAGCTATTTCATCAACAAAGCGTTCACCCGCAGCCGCTATGAGCAGGCCGAGAAGATGAACTTCGAGCAGCCCCTGACGACGCTGGTCTGGCTGACCTCGCTGCTGTCGATCACCCTGACCTTTGTCATCAGCTCGGTCATGATCCCGGAGCTGGGCGGCGACCCCTCCCTGTGGTGGAAGCTCTCTACCGTCATTAGTTGCGGAACGCTGGCCGGCGCGCTGATCCCGGAGTTTGTCAAGATCTTTACCTCGACCAATTCCCGCCATGTGCGTGAAATTGTAACCAGCTCGCGCGAGGGCGGGGCCTCCCTCAACATCCTGTCCGGCTTCGTGGCGGGCAACTTCAGCGCCTACTGGCTGGGCTTCGCCATCCTGCTGTTGATGAGCATCGCCTACGGTGTCAGCACCATGGGGCTTGGGAGCATCATGGTAGCCCCGGCGGTGTTCGCCTTCGGTTTGGTGGCCTTTGGATTTTTGGGCATGGGGCCGGTGACCATCGCGGTGGACAGCTACGGTCCGGTGACCGACAATGCTCAGTCGATCTACGAGCTCTCCATGGTCGAGACCCTGCCCAATGTCAAGTCCGAGATCCAAGGCCAGTTCGGATTCACGCCCGAATTTGAAAAGGCCAAGGACAACCTGGAAGAGAACGACGGCGCGGGCAACACCTTTAAGGCGACCTCCAAACCGGTGCTGATCGGCACGGCCGTGGTGGGCGCGACTACCATGATCTTCGCCACCATCGTCATGCTGACCCACGGCCTGACGCAGAACCTGGAGCTGCTCTCGCTGCTGCACGCGCCCTTCCTGTTGGGTTTGATCGCCGGCGGCGCGGTGATCTACTGGTTCACCGGCGCTTCCACCCAGGCCGTGACCACCGGCGCTTACCGGGCGGTGGAGTTCATTAAACGGAACATCAAGCTGGAAGGCAGCGAGAAGGCTTCGGTGGAGGACTCCAAGAAGGTAGTCGAGATCTGCACCAAGTACGCCCAGAAGGGCATGTTCAACATCTTCTTGGTGGTCTTCTTCTCGACGCTGGCCTTCGCTTTCCTGGAGCCGTTCTTCTTCATCGGCTACCTGATCTCGATCGCGATCTTCGGTCTGTTCCAGGCGATCTTCATGGCCAATGCCGGCGGCGCCTGGGACAACGCCAAAAAGGTGGTCGAGACGGAACTGCGCGCCAAAGGCACCGAATTGCATGCGGCGACCGTGGTGGGCGATACGGTGGGCGATCCGTTCAAGGACACCAGCTCGGTGTCCCTGAACCCCATCATCAAGTTCACCACCCTGTTCGGGCTGCTGGCCGTGGAGCTGGCCGTCTCGGTGACCGCCACGCAAGGGCCGACGTTGAGCCACATTCTGTCGGCCGTCTTCTTCGTGCTGTCGCTGATCTTCGTCTACCGCAGCTTCTATGGCATGCGGATTGAGACCGGCGAGCAGAGCTGAACAGTTCGTCTCCGGCCG
>Ga0101944_10000954_pt1 | contig 71277 bp, 52 predicted proteins | sample DewCreD2012metaG_FD_75245 | JGI IMG/M metagenome (GOLD analysis project Ga0101944, IMG submission 75245) | Hot spring sediment bacterial and archeal communities from British Columbia, Canada, to study Microbial Dark Matter (Phase II) - Dewar... ... | reverse complement strand
CGCACACGTGGCTTGCGATGCCAAGGAGCCAGGACGAGAAGGCTGCGGGCTCTCGGAGCGAAGGGAGCGTACGAAAGGCCCGCAGGAACGTATCTTGAGCCAGGTCTTCGACTTCTGGAGCGGCGACTCGGGCGGCGATGAAGCTCGTGACGAGGTTCTTGTAGCGGTTCACTAGCTCCCCGAATGCCTCAGCGTTGCCCTCCAACACCTCGGCCACCAGGGCCGCGTCGCTCGCCGGGCTCGCCTCGCCATTCTCCACGGGCGTCATCCACTAAGTCGTCTCGCGGGGCCGTCTTGCTGCATGCAATGGTATCCGACTGCCGCCCCGGGCGCAAGCCAGTCGAGGTGGTCGGTGAGATGACCGACCGCGCGCGGGCAAGGCGGTCATCTTGACGGCGGGAGGGGCATTTGCGGGCTCCCATCGCCATAAACGATTGCACCGCAGTGAGATGGAATGCGACATCCTGCGTCAGCCCCCTGCTCAGACCGCGGTCAAGATGGTCACTCCCATCTCCTCGTCATGATCCTGCGGGTCAGGGCTTGCGCTTGCGGCAGAGGTACATGATGTGGCAGAGGGGACGCCAGGCGTGGAGGGGGATGAAGGTGGCGTCGAGCCCGAGCTTCTCGAAGAGGGCGGCGAACTGCTCGGGGGAGCGGAAGAAGACCTTGCCGCTGTAGAAGAGGGTGTCCACGGGCCGGGTGCACAGGTATTTCAGGAGCGGCCGCTGGCCGATCTCTTTCACCACGAGGAGGGCATCGGGCGGGGTGAGCCGGCAGCAGCGGGCGAGCAGCTCGTCGCCTTCCTCGAGCGAGTGGAGGTGGTGGAGCACATCGGCCACGATGAGCGCCTGGCACGGCAAGGCGTCGAGCTGGAAGACGTCCTGGCGCCGAAACTCGGCGTTGGGGAGTGCGACGGAGCGCGCGACGGCGATGCGGTGCTCGGAGAGGTCGTAGCCGATGACGCGGCGGCGCGGGCTGCGGAGAGCCAGGTAGTTGGCCAGGACGCCGTGGCCGCAGCCGAGGTCGAGGATGGTGCCTTCCGCGGGGAGGTGGGCTTCGATGCCGGGGATGTTCGAGTGCCAGTAGCGCAGCCAGCAGAAGAGGCTGGCCCAGCCGTGGCCGGCGTAGAGGCGGAAGAGGCGGCAGCGGGCCTCGGCGCGGGGCAGGAGCCCCGCTTCGGTTTCCGATTTGCGATTTCCGATTTGCGATTTCAAGCGCCCAATCCCTGCCCCCACACTAACTCCCAACGCCTGTTACCTAACAGTTGACGCCCTGGTAGCGGCCGCGGCGGAGGTCGCGGCGGATGGCCAGCAGGGCGCGGAGCGAGCGAAACCCGTCCCGCAAGGGCCTCACCTTGGAGGTCGCCTGGACGTGTGCCCAGCGCACCGGCTCCTCGGCGATGCGGTAGCCGCACCGCTCGGCGAGGGCGAGGACCTCGGCGTCGAAGCTCCAGTCGTCGCGGCGCGCGAGGGCGAAGAGCCGCTGGGCGGCCTCGGCCCGGAAGGCCTTGAAGCCGCAGTTGAAGTCGCTCACGGAGCAACCGAGGAGCCGGCGCGCGAGGGCGACGTAGAGTTCGCCGAGGATGTGGCGGTGGGCTGGCGGCTTGCCCTCGATGCGCGCGTCGGGCGTGCGGCGCGTGCCGATGGCCACGTCGCAGCCGGCGGCCAGGTGGGGCAGGAGCCGGTCGGCCTCGTCCAGCGGCGTCGAGTAGTCGGCGTCGAGGAAGAGGCGGACTGCGCCCTGTGCGGCAAGCATGCCCTGGCGGACGGCGTGGCCCTTTCCGCGGTTGGGCGAGAAGGCGAGGAGGCGGACGCGCACGTCGCGCTCCGCAAGCTCGCGCTCGATGTCTGGCGTGGCGTCCGTGCTCCCGTCGTCCACGAGCAACAGCTCCCAGTCGAAGTCGCGCCCTCGCAGCCAGGCGAGCGCCGCCTCGGCGGTGCGCCCGATGTTGGCCTCCTCGTTGTAAGTGGGGATGATCACCGACAGGAAAGGACTGCCCGATTGCGGATTGCGGATTGCGGATTGCAGATTGTGGAGTGACGAGGTGGCACCTCGGGGTTCCCCGCTAGCTCTTTCTCTGGCCTGCATTCCGCATTCCGCATTCCGCATTCCGCATTGCTCGGGAGTCGCAGCGGCGCGCAGCCTTCGGACGATCTCAAGGATGCCATGCGCCGCAAGGATGATGAGGAACGGCTCGATGGGCAGCCGGTAGCGGGTGATGGCCATGAGGACCATGTGGAGGAGCGTGTAGTAGAGGATGAGGAGGTAGATGAGCGAGAGGTCGCGCCACTGGCGGCGGGCGGCGATTGCGCCCCAGAGGGCCAGGAGGAGGACCGGGGTGAAGCTCAGGCCGGCGACGACCGCCGCTGCCACGCCGACGGAAGGCTCCTCGGCGTGGGGCCAGAGGCGCCAGAAGCGGACGAATTTCGCCCCGGCCAGCTCGACGAATCGCCGGTGGTGCGCTCGGATGTAATCCCAGCCCATGCGGGCGAACTTGTGGTCTATCTCGACCTCGCTCAAGCCGTCGAAGGCCGCGCGGTCGTCGGGCCAGAAGCACTTGCCGCCGCCGTCGGCGCGCTCGTTGTTCGTCACCCAAAGCGTGTAGCCGCCCTCGGTGGTGGCGGGGACGAAGCGCCCGTGGAGCGCGAGGTTTCGCCCCCACCAGGGCGCCATCACGGCTGCGAAGCCCGCGGCGACGAGTGCCGCCTCGCCCAGCGCCCTTCGCTTCCTCGGCCTCACGAGCAGCGTCCAGACGCACACCCAGGGCGCGAAGGCCAGGAGCGCCGAGCGGCACAGCGTGGCGAGGCCCATCAGCGCGCCCGCGGCCGGCCAGCGCCACAGGCTCCAGTCGTCCCGCTGCGCGGTGAGCAGAGTCGCCACCGCCAGCGCCAGGAGCAGCGTGTAAGGCGTCTCGGTGGCGATCTGGCCGCCGTAGTAGATGAGCTTCGGGTAGACGGCTGCGAGGAGGCCCGCGACAGCGCCCGCCGTGGCCCCGAAGAGCCGCCGGGCGATTCGGGCGACCACCACGCACGTCGCCGCGCTCAGCAGCGCCATCGCCACCCTGGCCACCCAGAAGTGGTGGCCCGCCACGCCGTAGACGCCCGCGAGCAGGACGGGCAGCAGCGGCGGGCGAAAGGAGCGGACGACGAGCGCGCGGCCGGGGTCGCTGAAGAGGCCCTGGTAGTCCCACTTCGCAAGCCCCTTGCCCTCCAGGAGGCTCACGGCGAGCTGGTCGTAGCTGAGGGCATCGGGGCCGAAGAGCTCCCCACCCCGGAGCTGAATCAGGCCGACCCACGCCAGGCGAAGGCTCAGCGCCAAGAGGAAGATGGCGAGTTCGGCGCGAGTGCGGAGTGGGGAGTGCGGGGTGCGGATTGTCACGTCGTCATGTCCTCTGCGCCTCGATGGACACTCGCTCGAGCCCCTCAACGAAGGCATCCCAGGAGAGGTGCTGCTCGGCATAGGCCCGGCAGCGCTGCTCGAGGTCAGGCTCCCCGGCCACCTCATCGAGGAAGCGCGCCATGCCCTCGGCCAGGCCCTCGGGGCTGGCGTCGCGGGTGAGGAGCCGCGGGTCGAAGGGCCGCAGCAGCTCGGGGGTCGCCCCCACGGGGGTGCCAAGCACGGGCGTGCCGCACGCGAGGGCCTCGGCAGTGACCAGCCCGAAGCCCTCCAGGGCGCGGGTGGGCAGCACGAAGCAGTCGGCGGCACGATAGTAGGCCGGCAGGTCCTCCTCTGCAACGCGGCCGAGGAGTCGGACGTTTTCGTCGAGCCTTCGCTGGCCCACCTGTTCTCTGAGGGCGTCCTCGAGCGCGCCCCGGCCGGCGATGAGGAGAAGCACCTGGCGGCCCTGGTCCCTCAGAAGGCCCACGGCCTCGACGAGCTCGGGGAGGCCCATGCGATGCTCGAGTCGGCGGCAGGTGAAGAAGATGGGCCAGCGGCTCGGCAGGCGCAGGCGCGAGCGGGCCTCGGCCCGCGAGGGCTCCGGGCGGAAATGCTCCAGGTCCGCGCCCCCAGGCAGCTTGACGACCTTGGCCGCGACCGCTCTGGACAAGGCGACAACCAGGCCCCGCGTGAACTCGCTCAACACCACCACACGCCGGGCACGGTTCAGGATGAAGCCGTCCATCCACAGGAGCGCCAGGGCCTTGGGGGAGAGCAGCCTGCGGGACGGCGATGGCCCGCTCCTGACGCCCTGGGTGGCGGCGAGGTGGGACCTCCGAGGCCCTGAGGGCCTGGCGGCCGCCTCTTGCGCCCGGCGGTCGAGGTGCTCGAGGAAATAGATCGAGTGGAGGACGGCGACGGCGGGGACGCGGCGGATGCTGCGGGCGCTGAGCGCGGCGAAGGCCGAGACGGGGTGATGGGTGTGGACGACCTCGAAGCTCACCTCGCGCGCGAGTTCGTTCACGAGCCTGCGCACGGAGCGATAGGTGGACCAGTAGAAGCGCAGGCCGCTGGGAGCAGAGGTCCGGTAGCGGTGGACGTGCATGCCTGCGAGCTGCTCGTGCTCGGGATGGGTGGGGTCGAGGCGCTGGGTGACGACGTGGACCTCGTGGCCGCGGGCGGCCAGGCGGCGGCCCGCCTCATAAACCACGCGAAAGCTGCCCCCCTCCGCATCGGGATGCATCCAGCCCGCGACGATGAGAATCCTCATCAGTGCTTCCTCGTGCTCGTCGTCGTCCTCCTCGTCGTCGAATCTCCCGCCCCTCCGGCCCCGAGCACCTGTTGCCAGATCTCGAAGGTCGCTTGCGCGATCCGCGCGTCGGTGAAGCGCTCGAGCACGCGCCGTCGGCCGCGCGCCGCAAGGTCGGCACGCAGGTCGGGCGATGCCATCAGCCTCTGGAGCGCCGCGGCGAGCGCGGCCGCGTCGCCTTCGGGAAAGGTCAGGCCCGCGTCGCCGATGACGTTGGGTATCTCGCCACAGGTGGAGCCGACCACGGGCACCTCGCAGGCCATCGCCTCGATGAGGACGTGGCCGAACTGCTCCTTCCAGTGGGGCGCCGCACGCGAGGGGAGCACCAGGGCGTCCATGCAGTTCAGATAGCGCGGCATCTCGCCGTGGGGCACGGTGTCGAGGAGCACGGCCCGGCCGGCAAAGGGCGGCTGGGCGAAGCGGCGGGCGAGCTCGGCCCGCAGCGGGCCGCCCCCGACCACGAGCAGACTGGCGGACGAGCGCTCAGCGTTCGGTGTCCCGTGTTCGTCAACCCGCCTCGTGAGCACAGCGGCGAAGGCTTCGAGGAGGAGGGCGAGGCCCTTTTCGGGGACGAGGCGGCCTGCGAAGCCGATGACGAAGCCGCGCAGTCCCAGTTTCCGGCGGAGGGGCGCCTCGTCGCGTCGCGCGTAGATGGCCTCATCCACTCCGAGCTGGGGGAGGACGTGGATGGGCTTGCGGAAGCCCTTCTGGCGGAGGAGCTCGGCGGCCTCGGCGTTGCCCGCGATGGCCGCTGCGGCCTCGGCGTGCACGGCACGCTCGATGGTCTCGTGGGGGAAGCCGTGCCGCCGCCACAGGTTCTGCCAGGTGAAGAAGATGACCTTCGGTCCCCCCTCGCCCGCGGCGCGCAGTTCCGCGCTTTCGCGCGAAAGCGCGGAAGACGCGCCCGCCCCTTCCGCCGCGCCCTTCCCGAGAGGGAGGGGGTTTGGCCGCCGCCGCGCCCCCCGGGCGTAGCGGATGGCCTGCCAGGCGGCAAGGCTCCACGGCTCCTCCTCGAGGTGGATCAGGTCGGGCCGCAGTTGCGCGAGCGCCCGGCCGGCGGCGAGGTAGAGGAAGCGATAGTTGTGGGAGGTGTAGAGCGCCCGAAGGGGCACGATGGCGTAGTCGCTGTGATGGGTGCGCTCGACGGGGTAGGTTCCGAACTCGCGTCGGATGCGGCGTGGGCAGATGACTGAGAGCTCGACGCCTGGCATCCGCGCGAGGCGCTCCAGCTTCGCGTGGTTGGCCGCCACCACATAGGAATGGGAGAAGACGCAGACCCGCATGGGCTTCAGCGCCTCCCTTCGCGCTCGCCTTGCGGCTGGGGCACCGCGCCACGCCGGCTCATGTCGGCGGCCAGAAGGATGGCAGCGACGAGGGAGTTGGGCGACGCGGCCCCGCGCCCCGCGATGTCGTAGGCCGTGCCGTGGTCCACCGACGTGCGGATGATCGGGAGGCCAAGGGTGACGTTGACCGCTTCGTCGAAGGCCAGGAGCTTGAGCGGGATGAGGCCCTGGTCGTGGTACATGGCAATGACGGCGTCGAACTCGTGTCCCTTGACGGCGCGGTGGAAGCAGGTGTCGGGCGGGATGGGGCCGCGGGCGTTGATGCCCGCGTGGCGGAGCTGCACGACGGCCGGCTCGATGACCCGCAGCTCCTCATCGCCGAAGCGCGAGCCGTCGCTGGCGTGGGGGTTGAGGCCGCAGACGGCCAGGCGCGGCTCGCCCACGGCGAAGAAGCGGCGGAGGGAGTCGGCGACGGTGCGGGCCGTGGCGACGATGGCCTCGGTCGAGATGGCGTGGGGCACCTCGGCCAGCGCGATGTGGTGGGTGACGAGTGCCACGCGGAGGCCGCCGCCCGCAAGCATCATAACGGGGTCTGGGGCGCCACACAGATGGGCCAAGAGATCGGTGTGGCCGGCGAAGCGCGAGCCGGCCATGGCGATGGCCTGCTTGTTGATGGGCGCGGTGGCGATGGCGGCCACGAGGCCCTCGCGGGCCGCGGCGACGGCGCCCTCGATGTAGCGGAGGCAGGCGGCCCCGCCCTCGCGCGTGGGCCTGGCCGCGAAGAGTAGGCCAGGGGTCACCCCGCCGAGGTCGAGGACCAACTGGCAGGCATCTGGGGGCAGACGTCGGAGGCGAAGATAGGGCCTGAAGGCCGCACTACGAGCGCGGGCTCCGACCGTCTGCCAGTCTGCGGGCAGGGCGAGGCGGCTGGCGGCGTCGCGGAGCGCGGCGGCGTCGCCGAAGACGACTGGGCGGCAGGCCGCGCGGAGGCGCGGGTCGGCGAGGGCCTTGACGACCACCTCGGGGCCGATGCCGGCCGGGTCGCCCATCGTGACAGCGATGAGGGGGAGCGTGGGCATTGGGGGTTTTCAGATTGCGGACCGCGGATTGAAATCGGAAATCGGAAATCGCAGCTCGGCGATCGCAGGTGGCTACATGGTGAACTCGTGGCCGAGGTAGCGGCGCTTGACCTCTGGGTGCTCGACGACCTCCTCTGGGGCGCCGTGGGCCACGATGCGCCCCTGGTCAATGATGTAGGCGCGATCAGTGACCCGCAGGGTGTCGCGGACGTTGTGGTCGGTGAGGAGGATGCTCATGCCTTTGGCCTTGAGGGCGCGGATGATGCCCTGGATGTCGGAGATCTTCTTGGGGTCAATGCCCGAGAAGGGCTCGTCGAGGAGGAAGATCTGGGGGTTGGTGATGAGGGCGCGAGCGATCTCGAGGCGGCGGCGCTCGCCGCCGGAGAGGTTGGATGCGAGGCTCTTCTTCACCCGCTCGAGGTCGAAGTCACGCAGGAGCTGGTCGAGGCGGCGGAGGCGCTCGGCGCGGCTGATGGGCAGGGTTTCGAGGATGGCCAGGAGGTTGTTGCGGGTGGTCAGGCGCTGGAAGAGCGAGGGTTCCTGGGACAGGTAGCCCATGCCCATGCGCGCGCGGCGGTACATGGGCAGGCGGGTGATCTCCTGGCCGCGCAGGAGCACTCGGCCGGCGGTGGGGCGGATCATGCCGATGGTCATGCGGAAGGAGGTGGTCTTGCCGGCGCCGTTTGGGCCGAGGAGGCCGACGATTTCGCCTGTCTCGACCTCGAAGCTGGCGTCGTCCACCACGCGGCGGCTGCCGTAGACCTTCACCAGGTTCTCGCAGCGCAAGAGCGACATAAGGCTCCTCTCCTACTCCCCGCGCGGGGGGTCAGCGGACGAGTCGCATCCGTCCGAGTGGCCAGAGCACCTGGAACGCCTCGCCGACCAGGTAGCTGCGCGGCACGGTCTTCCAGGCCCGGCTGTCGTTGGAGTTCACGCTGTTGTCGCCCATGGCGAAGTACTCGTCCGGGCCGAGCTGGAACGGCTCCCGCACGCCGTAGGTGTTGGGGTGATCGGTATAGTAGACGTCCACGTAGATGCCGGGGTCTCTGAGCGTGACGTGGGCCTGGCGGCAGCCGAGGCTCACCTTTGCCGCGGTCGCGATGGCGGCCTGGGGCGAGGCGTCGTCGCCCGGCTCGTGCTCCTTGCGGAGGACCTCGCGGCCGTCCACGCGCACGATGGTGCTCTGGTCCACGTTGCACACCTGGACCAGCGTGGCGCGGCCTGGGGGGAAGCGGCACGGTTCGCTGGAGGCGAAGTGCGCGTCGTTGCGGTACACCTCGATGCTGCCCTCCGCGCGGTCGAGGGGGATGACTACCCGCCAGCGGTCCAGGAGCCGCCGCGAGGTCTCGTAGAGGCCCTGGGGAGAGTAGACGTCTATCCCCACGCTCACGGAGCCGCCGCTTTGCCTGGGGAGGAGACGGAACTGCACCATGATGTCGCTGGTGAGGATGGTGGGCAGTGGTCTGGCCCGATAGGAGTTGTTGGTGGCCTCGTAGGCCAGGATGTCGCGGGCGTAGTCCAGCTCTGTAGCGTCGGGCGCGCTCCGGGCGTCGGCCTCGAAGGCGCCGTCGGCGAGGGTCCAGCGCGCGGCATCGTCGGGCCGGCTGGGCTGCCAGCTCTTGGCCTCGCCCGAGTGGGGGCACAGGCGCCAGAGGGCCTGCTGCACCCGCCAGGGCTTGCGCGCGATGCGGTCGTTGACGTAGAGGTCGCCGCAGCGCACCCGCAGCGTCTCGCCGGGCAGGCCGACCACACGCTTGATGTAGTTCTTCGTGGTGTCCTGGGGGTACTTGAAGACCGCGATCTCCCAGCGGCGCGGCTCGCGGAGGTCGTAGGTGAACTTGTTGACGAGGATCTTGTCGCCGCTCCAGGGGTCGCCGAGGAGGGTGGGTTCCATGGACTTGGTGGGGATTTTGAAGACCTCGAGGACGTAGTGTCGGATGATCATGGCCAGGATGAAGGCGATGGCGAGCGAGTCGGCGATCTCGCGCGCCTGGCGGCGCAGGTCGCGGGGGGTCTTGGGTTTCTCTTCCTGCTTTGCCATGGTTCCCGCGTGCGGGTATGCACGCCCTGCAACTGGGCCGTCATGCCTCTTCGAGGAGCTGTCTGGCGCTGATGGCGGCGCCGATGACGCCGGCGTGCTCGCCGAGCTTGCTTGGGACGATCTTGCAGCGGCGCGCGCCGATGCTGAAGCAGCGCCGCGCCACCTCCTTGCGCAGCGGGGCGAAGAGCTGGGCGCCCGCCTTGGTCATGCCGCCGTAGAGCACGATCATGTCGGGATTGAACGTGTTGATCAGGCTGGCCATCGCGGTGGCGAGGTAGACGATGGTGTCGGCCACGATCTGCTTGGCCAGGCGGTCGCCCTTCCTGGCCGCCTGGAAGATGTGGCCACACTTCTTCGGCTCGTCCACCCGCGAGAGGTCGTCCTTGCCGCCGCGGGCGAGAGAGCTCTTTGCGCCGGCGCAGAGGGCCTCCTCGGTGCGCTTGACGACGCCAGTGGCCGAGGCGTAGGCTTCCACGCAGCCGATGGAGCCGCAGTTGCAGCGCCGCCCGTTGTAGCAGATGGAGATGTGGCCCAGCTCGGCCGCTATGTCGTCGGCGCCGTGCCACACTCGGCCGCCGATGACGATGCCGCCGCCGATGCCGGTGCCGAGGGTGAGCATGAGCATGCAGGGCATCCCCTTGCCCGCGCCCGCCACGGCCTCGGCCAGCGAGGCGGCGTTGGCGTCGTTCTCGATGACGGTCGGGTAGCCGGTGCGCTTGCGGATTTCGGCGGCAAGCGGCAGGTTCACCCAGCCGGGCAGGTTGGGCGCCTCGTAGATGAGGCCCTTCTTGATGTTGAGCGGCCCCGGGGAGCCGATGCCCACGCCGGCGATCTGGGCGCGGGGGATGGCGGCCTGCCCTCGGACCCGCTCGACGAGGAGCGCGATGCGGTCGAGGACGTGGTCGCGGCCCTCCTGGCCCTCGGTCTCGAGCCTGTCGAAGCTCAGCACCCTGCCCCTGGCGTCCACGACGCCGCCCTTGATGTAGAGCCCGCCGAGGTCAATGCCGACGTAGTACTGCTTGCCCATTGGCCTACTCCTGTCCTCGCAGCAGTCCAGCGAGCCGCCCGGCCAGCGCGGCGATGGCCCGCCCGCGATGGCTCACCTGGTTTTTTTCCTCCAGCGGCAGCTCGGCAAAGGTCAGGCCGAGCTCCGGGTAGAGAAACACCGGGTCGTAGCCGAAGCCGTCGGCGCCGCGCGGCTGGCGTATGATGCGGCCGTGGCAGGCGCCCGCGACCTCGATGAGAACGCGGTCGGGCGCGGCGAGCGCCAGGGCGCACACGAATCGCGCCCCGCGGCTCGCCTCCTCGACATCGGCCAGCTCGCCCAGCAGCTTTGCCACCCGCTCGGCGTCGGTGGCGTGCGGCCCGGCGTAGCGGGCCGAGCGGACCCCTGGGCCGCCCCCGAGGGCGTCCACGCACAGGCCCGAGTCGTCGGCCAGCACCCATTCGCCTAGCTGTCGCGCGAGGCCGAGGGCCTTGAGCCTGGCGTTCGCGGCGAAGGTCTCGCCCGTCTCCTCCGGCGGCTCGACGCCGGGGTAGGCATCGAGGCCGCGAAGCTCGATGGGCAGGCCGGCGAGGCCCGCCTGGAACTCCCGCAGCTTGCCCCGGTTGCGGCTGCCGAGCACGATGAGGCGCCGCCCGCCCTTCGGCAAGCTCGGGGTGCCCCGGGCCTGTCGAGGAGCGGGGCTCATTGCCACGGCTTGCGCCTCCAGCGGAGCGCCTTGGCCTGGAGCGCGAAGAGCTCGCCCGCGCCCTTGCGCGCGAGCTCGAGCATCCGCGCCAACGCCTCGCCACCAAACGAGCCGTGCTCGGCCGTGCCCTGCACCTCGATGAACTCATTGCGGTCGGTCATCACGACGTTCATGTCCACCGCGGCCCTCGCGTCCTCCGCGTAGCAGAGGTCGAGGACGGGTCGGCCGGCGAGGATGCCGACGCTGACGGCGGCGACCATGCAGCGGAGCGGCTGGGCGGCGAGGAGCTTGCGCCGCCGCATCCAGGCCACGGCGTCGGCCAGGGCCACGTAGGCGCCCGTGATCGAGGCCGCGCGCGTCCCGCCGTCGGCCTGGAGCACGTCGCAGTCGAGCCAGATCGTGTAGCCGGGGAACGCCGCCGTGTCAATCGCGGCGCGCATCGCGCGCCCGATGAGGCGGCGGATTTCCACGCTGCGCCCGTCTATGTTCACCCCAGTCTCCCGCTGCTTGCGGCTGGGGGTGGAGCCGGGGAGCATGCCGTACTCGGCCGTGACCCAGCCCTGATTGGAGTTGAGGAGGAACTTGGGCACGCCCGGCTCGACCATCGCGGTGCACAGCACCTTGGTGGCGCCGGCCTCGATGAGGACGGAGCCTGGCGGGTTGGCGGTGTAGCGGCGGCGGATGCGCAGCGGGCGCAGCTCATCGGCCCTTCGCCCATCGCTGCGCTCTGAGACGCTCGTCGCCAACTTGCCGCCCCTTCTCTTCAATCGTCCTCGTCCCTCGGCCTCGTCCGTCGTCCGTCGTCTCTGTCCTCGGCCTCGTCCTCGATCCTGCGGCTCTCGAATCAAGGGAATCGAGGACGAGGGACGAGGCAGAGGACGAGGACGACAAAGGAACCGTATTCCCCTGGGCCTCGGCCCCTCAGGTGGTTGTCAGGACCCGCTCCAGGATGTCCATCCCCTCGTCAATCTCGGCCGGCGTGGCGGCCATGGAGGGGAGCATGCGCAGGACGACGTCGTGGGTGCAGTTGATGAGGAGCCCCTGGGCCATGCAGCGCTTGACGACGTCGGCGCCGGGCGTGGCGAGCTCGACGCCGATCATGCAGCCGATGCCGCGCACCTGGCGGATGATGCCGGTCTTTTTCGCTGCGGCGGCCATCCGCGCCTTGATCCGCTCGCCGATGCTGCGGGCGTTTTCCAGCAGGCCCTCCTGCTCGATGGCCTCAAAGGTCGCGATGCCGGCGGCGCAGGCGATGGGGTTGCCGCCAAAGGTCGAGGCGTGGGTGCCGGGCACCAGGCTCTTGGCTATCTCGGGCCTGGCCACCATCGCCCCGATGGCCAGCCCGCCCCCGAGGGCCTTGGCCAGGCTCATGATGTCGGGCGTCACGCCCCAGTTCTGGTAGCCGAACCATTTCCCCGTGCGGCCGACGCCGGTCTGCACCTCGTCGAGGATGAGCAGGATGCCGGCGTCGTCGCAGATGCGCCGCAGGCGCGGCAGGTAGTCGGGGGATGGGACGTTGACGCCGCCTTCGCCCTGGACGGGTTCGACCATCACGGCGGCCGTCTCGCCGTCAATCACCTTGGCCACCACGTCGGGGTCGTCGTAGGGGACGTGGACGAAGCCTGGCTGGAGGGGATAGAAGCCTGCGTGGTACTTGGGCTGCGCCGTGGCCGACACGGTGGTGAGGGTGCGGCCGTGGAAGGAGTTGAAGGTGGTGATCACCTTGTGCCGGAGCGGGGGGAGCTTGGCCTCGGCGCCCGAGCGGAGGGCCTCGGCGGCCTTGTCGGCGAAGTAGCGGCGAGCCAGCTTGATCGCCGCCTCGTTGGCCTCGGCGCCGCTGTTGCAGAAGAAGACCTGCCCGCCGAAGCTCCGCTCGCTGATGAGCTGGGCCAGGCGGCCCTGCTCCTCGATGTAGAAGGGCACGTTGGCCACGTGGAGCAGCCGGCCCGCCTGCGCTCGGATGGCCGCGACCACGCGCGGATGACAGTGCCCTATGCCGTTCACGCCCCAGCCGGGGAAGAGGTCCAGATACCGCTTCCCCTCGGCGTCCCACAGCCAGCTCCCCTCCCCGCGCACGGCCACGATGGGCGAGCGGGCGTAGTTGCCGATCACGTAGCGCTCGAAGAGCTTGAGCGTGTCCTGAGTCGTCATCAGACCCTCGAACGGATGATTTCGGTGCCAACGCCCTTGTCGGTGAAGATCTCCAGGAGCAGGGCGTGGGGGATGCGGCCGTCAATCATGTGGGCCTTGCGCACCCCCCCCTCCACCGCGCGCAGGCAGGCATCCACCTTCGGCAGCATGCCGCCGTCAATCACCCCCTCGCGCTCGAGGGCCTCGACCTCCTCCTTGGTGACGGAGGGGATGAGGGTCGCCTCGTCCTTGCGGTCCCGCAGGATGCCGGGCACGTCGCTTAGAATCACCAGCTTCTCGGCCTTGAGCTCGGCGGCGACCTTCCACGACACCGTGTCGGCATTGCAGTTGAGCGTCTGACCGTCCAGCGTCACCGCCAGCGGGGCGATGACGGGGATGCAGCCGGCGTCCAACACGTCGTTGATCACGGCAGTGCGGACCGAGAAGACACGCCCGACCAGGCCGAGGTCAATCGGCGTGCCGTCCTCGGCGGCCTCGAGGAGCTTCTCGCCGAGCAGCGGTCGCCCGTGGCGCGAGTGGAGGCCCACCGCGCTCCCCCCGAGCTGCTCGATCCTGGCGACGAGCTGGGCGTTGACCTTGTTGATGAGCACGTCCTCCACGATGGCCAGGGTCGCCTCATCCGTCACGCGCCGCCCGCGCACAAAGGTCGGCTGGAGGCCCCGCTCCTTCATCGCCTGGCTGATGAACTGGCCGCCGCCGTGGACAAGCACGGGCCGGATGCCCACGTGGCTCAGGAAGACCAGGCTGAAGAGGATGTCGGCCAGGTCCCCCTGGGGATTCATCGCGGCGCCGCCGAACTTTACGACCATCGTGCGGCCGCGAAACTGCTGGAGATATGGCAGCGCCTCGATCAGCACCGCCGCCTTCGCCTTCGCCGTCTCCAAGGCCTGGTCCTCTCGCTTGTTGGTTTCGCAACCTCAAGATTATACTGGACTTCCCCCATGAGTCAATTGCGGAGGACCGCACCACAGAAGGATGGCCCCCGATTCTGGCGACTTGACCGCTGCCCCCGCGCATGGCACAATGGGGGCGCCAGGGAAGTGGAGCCCGATGAGAGCCGTCGCGCTTGCCATCGTGCTGTGCTCGGTGGGCCTCGGGGCGGGGACGCCGCCGCCCGAGGTCGTGGCCGACTGGTTGCTCCAGGACAATGTGGGCGCCGCCGACAAGCTTACGAAGCAGGCCGTGGCCGCCATCGTGAGGGACCTGGGCGAAGCGGGGGCAGACCTGGCCAGGCGGCTCGACGACCTGGAGCTGGCCGACACCCCGCTGCTCGACATCTACACCGCCGCCTGCGAGCGGCGGCGGGCCACCCGCCTCAAGCCCCATCTGCCCCACCTCGCCCGCGTCGTCTTCACCAAGCACTACGACCTCGGCGGCTCCCACTATGCTTACACCGAGGGCCAGAGCGACGCCCAGGCCGAGCGCCACTTTCAGCCGGGAGCAAGCCTGTGTCTCCTCGAACTAGACGGCCTCTATGGCAAGGTGACGACGCTCCTCGACGACCCGAAGGGCGTCGTCCGCGACCCCGATGTCTCCTATGACGCCGCCCGCATCCTCTTCGCCTGGAAGAAGGACCTCCTCAAGGACGACTACCACCTCTACGAGATGAGCCTGCCCGACCGCAAGATTCGCCAGCTCACCGACGGCTTGGGCTTCGCCGACTACGAGGGCGCCTACCTCCCCTCGGGCGACATCGTCTTCAACTCCACCCGCCCCGTGCAGACCGTGGACTGCTGGTGGACCGAGGTGAGCAACCTCTACACCTGCGGCCCCGACGGCCAACACCTCCGCCGCCTCTCCTTCGACCAGGTCCACACCAACTTCCCCACCGTCACCCCCGACGGACGTGTCATCTACACGCGCTGGGACTACAACGACCGCGGGCAGATCTACCCCCAGGGGCTCTTCCAGATGTATCCCGACGGCACGGGCCAGACGGAGCTCTACGGCAACAACTCGTGGTTTCCGACCACCATTCTGCACGCGCGCGCCATTCCCGGCACGGGCAAATACGTCGCCATCTTCACCGGCCACCACACCCGCCAGAAGGGCTGGCTCGGCCTCGTGGACCCGCGCCTCGGCCGCCAGGAGAACGCCGGCTGCCAGCTCATCGCACCCGTCCGCGAGACCAAAGCCGTCCGCATTGACGCCTACGGCCAGACCGGCGACCAGTTCCAATACCCCTATCCCCTCAGCGAGTCCGCCTTCCTCGTCACCTTCCGCCCCGAGAAGGCCCCCCGCTTCGCCATCTACTGGATGGACGTCGCCGGCTGCCGCGAACTCCTCGCCGCCGACCCGCGCATCTCGTGCAACCAGCCCATCCCGCTCGCCCCCCGGCCCGCGCCCCACGTGCGCGCGAACGTCGTGGACTACCGCAAGGACAATGGCACCGTCTACCTCCAGGACATCTATGAGGGGCCCGGCCTGGCGGGCGTGCCGCGCGGCACAATCAAGCAACTGCGCGTCGTCGCCCTCGAGTTCCGCGCCGCGGGCATCGGCTCCAACGGCAACAACGGGCCGGCCGGCGGCGCCATGGCCTCCACCCCAGTCTCCATCCAGGGCACCTGGGACGTCAAGCGAGTCCTCGGCACCGCGCCCGTGCACCCCGACGGCTCGGCCTGCTTCACCCTCCCCGCCCGCACGCCCGTCTACTTCCAGGCCCTCGACGCCCGCGGCCACGCCGCCCAGACCATGCGGAGCTGGATGGTCGTCCAGCCCGGCGAAAGCGTCTCCTGCGTCGGCTGCCACGAGAACAAGAACACGGCCCCACCCGTCACCCGCACCAGCCAGGCCCTCGTCGGCGGCCCGCAGCCCCTCACGCCACCCGAATGGGGCCGGGCACCCGGAGCTGGCGACGGGTCGGGCTTCGGCTTCATCCGCCACATCCAGCCCATCCTCGACACCCACTGCGTCAAGTGCCACCACCTCGAAACCCCCAACCCTTTCGCCAAGCCTGCCGCCGGCCCCTCCTTCCCCGAAAACCGAAAACCGATAACCGATTACCCTCCCGGCGTCCGCCCCGCCTTCAGCCTCCGCGGCAAGACCTCCTACGACGACGCGAGCCGCCGCCACTGGAGCGACTCCTACCTCGCCCTGGCCAACCGCCGCGTGGCCGACTGGATCAACGTCCAGAGCGAGCCGAGCATGCTACCCCCCTACAAGGCCGGCGCCGCCAAGAGCAAGCTCATCGCCATGCTGGAGGCGGGCCACAACGGCGTCAAGCTCACCCCCGCCGAGCTCCACCGCTTCGCCACCTGGATTGACCTCCTCGTCCCCTACTGCTCCGACTACACGGAGGCGATGGACGAGAAGGGCATACCCACCTACGAGCGATTCGTTGCCAAGCGCCGCCGCTGGGAGGCCCAAGAGGCCGCGAACATCGCCGAGCTACTCGCCGAGCGCCCGCGATGACCAGCCGAGAGCGCTTCCGACAGATAGCCCGCGGTCAGCTCAGGGACGAACTCGTCCTGTTAGCCGACGAAGGCGATACGCATGCTTCGTCCAGCTCCTCCGCGCCCGCCGCCGAGCTTGACAGCCCCCGAGCCGGGGCCGTAGAATCCCAAGTGAGCCGCGCACCATGGCGCGGCGCGCAGCACCGATCTGGCGCATAGGACCCATGTGCCCCATTTGACCTATCCCCATCGGGAACCACCCGCTCAGTTGAGGAGAATGCCTCATGCTCCCCCTTATGCTCTCGCTACTGGCCGCCACGCCCGCGGAGCCGATTCGGCTGCATCCTGACAACCCGCACTATCTCCTCTGGCGCGGCAAGCCCACAGTGCTCATCACCTCGGGCGAACACTACGGGGCCGTGCTGAACCTCGACTTTGACTACGTGCCCTACCTCGATGAGCTTCAGCGCTGCGGGCTAAACCTCACGCGCACCTTCAGCGGCGTCTACTGCGAGGGGCCTGGCTCTTTCAAGATCAAAGGCAACCCCCTCGCGCCCAAGCCCGGCCGCCTCATCTGCCCCTGGGCGCGCTCCGAGGCACCCGGCTATGCCAACGGGGGCAACAAGTTCGACCTCACCCGCTTCGACCCCGCTTACTTCGCGCGGCTGCGGGACTTCGTGGCCCAGGCCGCCAAGCGCGGCGTCGTGGTCGAATACGTCCTCTTCTGCCCGTTCTACAAGGACGAGATGTGGGACCTCAGCCCGATGAACGCGCGGAACAACGTCAACGGCATCGGCGCCATCCCGCGCACCGAGGTCCACACCCTCAAGCACAAGGACATGCTCGCAGTCCACGAGGCATTCGTCCGCAAAGCCGTGGCCGAGCTGCGCGACTTCGACAACCTCTACTACGAAATCTGCAACGAGCCGTACTTCGGCGGCTGCACGCTCGAGTGGCAACATCGCATCGCCGACGTCATCGTGGAGGCCGAGAGCGACTTCCCCCACAAGCACCTCATCGCCCAGAACATCGCCAACGGCAAGGCCAAGATCGAGAAGCCCCATCCCGCCGTGAGCATCTTCAACTTCCACTACGCCACCCCGCCCGATACCCTGGCGATGAACTGGGGGCTCAACAAGGTGATTGCTGACGACGAGACCGGCTTCAAGGGCAGCGGCGATGCCGTCTATCGCGGCGAGGGCTGGGACTTCATCCTCGCCGGCGGCGCCATCTACTCCAACCTCGACTACTCGTTCACGCCCGACGCCGAGGCAGGCACGGCCAAGCCCGACGCCCCGGGCGGCGGCGGGGCGAGCCTCCGCAGGCAACTGCGCATCCTCAAGGACTTCATCGAGAGCTTCGACTTCGTGAAGATGACGCCCGACAACAGCGTCGTCAAGGGCGGCCTGCCCCCCAAGGCCACCGCCCGCGCCCTCGTCGAGAAGGGCAAAGCCTACGCCGTCTACGTCCGTGGTGGGAGCCAAGCCACCCTCACCCTCGACCTCCCCGCAGGCGCCTGGAAGGCCGAATGGCTCGACACCAAGACCGGCGCCATCGAGCGGCCCGAGACCTTCCAGCACCCCGGCGGGCCCAAGCCCCTCGCCTCCCCGCCCTACACCGACGACATCGCCCTGCGCGTCAAGAGGGGTGAGTGACGTGGGGAATGGCGAATCGCAGGAAGGGTATCATTCGGATGAGCGATGGGCGCTGATCGCCGAATGCTCCATCCTGGGCCGACCAATCATCCTCGGCTTGATACCGCTCGAAGGCCATCCGCGCCCCGGCATGTCCTGCTACCGCTCCCTCCTGTGCGAGAAGGAAGAGCGGGACTGCTGGTTTGCGCGGCCGTGGGCGAGCAAGGTCATCCCCTTCGACTACGATGCCGCGGAGGCGCTCGTCCTGGACACCGGACGCTCGTTCGGCTGCGGCCCTGAGCCAGGCCCCCTGATTCTGGAGTCTTCCCTGCCTTCCGCCCTGAAGGCGCAAATCCTCCAGGAATTCCTCGATCATGCCGAGGAACTGGCTTCCCCTGCGAACTTCCTGCCGGAAGACATCACTGAAGCGTTGAGGACGCTTGGGTAACCCACGCCGCGCGACGCCGCCAGCGACGCACCCGCTGGAACCCTTCACGCAGTTGCGGCATCAGAAAGGTAGAGCACCTCGAGCTCGGCAGACCCACTGACCTGGGTGTCGTTCGTCAGAAACGCGGCGCAGCCTGTCAGCCGCGCGGTTGCCACATGGATTGCGTCAGGCAAACGCAGGCTGTGGGCGGCGCGCTCCATAGCGGCCTCGACGAGGACATCAAGCGTGATGGGGGCCACGGCCAGTCCGGGCCGGTCCGTAACCGCGCGCCGACAACTTGCCGCGGCGTTCTGATCGCCCTCGCGAAACGGCTTCACGAGGAGCTCGGCAAGGGTCAATTGGCTCGTGACGCAACGGACAACGCCGGCCTCGATGGCTGTGAAGAGTGCGCGCAGTTCCGCCTCAAAGGCTGGGAACGCGTTCAGCGCATAGATGAATACGTTCGCGTCAAGGTAGGTCTGGCGACCCCGGAGAGCATCTAGGACTCCCATGCGTCGCGCTCCCGGCGCAGATAGGCATCGGCCTCTTCGGGAGATGCGAACTGGCCACGGGTGGACCCGATAAGGTCGGTCAGCGGAAGTGGATCATCGAAGTCGTCGCTCGTCCAGATCGCTCCACGGTGCAGGTCAGCGATCCGGCGCTTGAGGGGGACGATCTGGGCCACGGGCTTGTCGTTCTCGCTGAGGACCACGTGGGCGCCAGAAATGGCGTGATGGACCAACTCCTTCAAGCGGGTCTGGGCTTCCGCAATGTCCACCGTTTCCGTCATGTCCGCTGTTTCCGGCTTCATGGCTATGTCTCCGGCCGTTCGGTTCCCCACCATCAGTATATCCCCCCGGCGGCGGGGTTCAAGCGGCGCCCGACGCATGGCGCGACAAGCGCTTCGGCCACCCGGGGGGCGCGGCTACTCCTGCTTCTTCTGGAGGGCCATGAGCATCAGGGCGCCCCAGACGAGGACGGCGAGGCACTGGACGATGAGGCGGGCGAGGTCAAGGGTGGCCGCGAAGGCGGCCGGCGGGCGCCACCAGAGGACGCGGTAGCCCGCCCCCAGCCACGGGGGCACCAGCAGCATCCAGAGGATGAGCACGCCCGCGATGTAGACGACCAGCCGCTGCGCCCGATTGAGCTTCATCCCCGCTCTCCTAACCCGTGTGTCGTGCCTCCGTACACCCCAGAGCATAGCCACCCACACCCCGAAATGCAAGCTACTCCCGCTCACCGAGTGTGGCCCCCGGCTCTGGTGGCTCTTGGGCGCTGTGCCGAGTCTGACCCTCACCCTACCCTCTCCCTGGCAGGGAGAGGGGCTTGGAACTCCCCTCCCTCTCAGGGAGGGGGTAGGGGGAGGGTCCAACGCTCTGCCAACGGGGGCGCTAGGCTTGTGGGTCGTGCTCTCACTCACCGGCGCCGTCGGCGCGCGAGGGCGAGGAGTCCGGCCCCCAGGAGGATGAGGGTGCCCGGCTCAGGGAGGCCGACGGCGGAGGCGTGGGCGATGATCTCCTGGGGCGTGATCGCGCGGTCGTAGAGCACGACCTCGTCGAGGAAGAAGTTCGCCGTGTCGCCCCCGCCCAACACGTCGCGCGGCAGGGGGATGTAGTTGGGGTTGGCGCCTGCCCAGAAGCCGTTGAGATAGACCTGGACGCCGTTGGTCGGGTCGGCGACGAAGGCGAGGTGAGCCCATCGGTCGAGGGGTGCGTAGACGGCGGGGTTGACGAGGTAGTCGGCGACGCCAAAGGCTGTGTAGCCGACGCGGCCGGTGTTCTGCCACTGGTCGAGGCGCAAGGCGTAGCCGGCGCTGCGCAGGAGGCTGCCGGCGTCCTCGATGCCCATGTGGCGGAGGATGAACTCCGCGCTCCACGGCCCGCCGAGGTCGGCAGCGCCGAGCCACACCTGGTCGTTGACGCCGTCGAAGCGTGCGGCGAGGTCGGCGGTCTCGGGCATGCCCGCCTGGCCGCGCAGGGTGCCGTTCTGGTAGACGCCGTGGAGGGCGGCGCGGCCCCAGTCTACGGCGATGGCGCTGTTGACCTCGTTCATCCGATACCAGTGCAGGGGGTCGCTTTGCGCTATGGCAGCGGTCCAGGGCGTCTGGGCCATTGCGGGCTTCAGTTCGGAGACGACCAGGTTGTCGTACCGCCCCACCTCGTCGGTGCCGCCGCCCGAGCCGCGGGTGGGGCCGAGGGTCGTCGTGCCGGGCACATAGCCGGGGTTGGTGAACCTGGCCCGGTAGACCTGGTCGGGGCTTGAGGCGTTGGTGACGGCGATGGTGAACTGGCCTGTGGCGGCGTTGAGGGCGACGTCTAGCTGGTGGAGCGGGCCGGCGGCTGGGGTGAAGCCCATGTTCTGGTTGCCGAAGCCCCCGGGGCCGTCCACGCGGAACGCGCCGCCGCCGTAGCCGGGGTGGAAGACGAGGCGGTTGGCGCCGACGCGCAGGCCGACATTGGCGCTGCCGCCGCCGGGGTTCTTGCCCACCCCGAGCTGAAGCAGCAGGTCGCCGAGGAAGCCGAAGTTCGTCCGCAGGTCGTTACTCGTGCTCGTGCCGCTGAGGTTGAGGATGCCGCCGCTGACGAAGGCGTTGCCGCCCCCCGAGTAGTTGAAGTTCGTGTAGACGGCCACGGTTTCGGCCGTGGACGTCGTGTCAATGCTGCTGGTGTTCACGACCTTCTCCTTTCGGCAAGCGTTGGCCGTAGGACGTTGCGCCGCAGCGGCCCTTTGCTGTCTGACTACACTTGGTGATCATGCAGGAAAAGACGACGGCAGTCAAGTCTGAGCGCATCTGATGCGCCCCCACTTCCATAACTCTGGTGGTACGGGTAACGTACGACGCTTTTTCGAGGGGTCTGTACTCTTGGTGTGCCATCTGGCATACTATGGATAGTCTCTTCTGTTGGAGGATCAAAGTATGGCCAGATGGCACTAGGTCAAGAGGTTTGTGGGGCGCGTGTCCTGGCCGTTTCGCAAGAGCCGCATCACGACGCTGGCGGCACTCGTGGTCGGCTTGCTCCGCAAGCAGCAGGCAGGCTTGGCCGCCATCGCTCAGGGCATGCTGGGTGATACCACGGTCAAGCTAGCGTCCAAGACCACACGCCCCCCGGCGCCCGGCCTGCTTGACTTTAGCGAGCTTGGGGGCTATAGTTGGGCGTAGAGGTACGCGCCCGTAGCTCAATTGGACAGAGTGGAGGCCTTCGAAGCCTACGGTTGCAGGTTCGAGTCCTGCCGGGCGCGCCACACGAGCAACCCAGGACCCTACAGCCGCTTACGACTGTAGGGTCTTAGACTTTCTACGGTTACGTCGCCAGTCGCCATCGGCTCAGCAGCACAGGCATTCGGGACACAGAGGGACCCCGCGGGACACGAAAACCCGCCACCTGATGCGCGAAGTTGGCAAAGTCTGGCACAAGACACCTATGTCCGGTGCCAAGCAAGACCAGCAGCAGGACGGTCAGCCACACGGCTGGCTATGACGTCTAGATATGACCATGTCGTCCTTCAAGCCCGTGTGTGGGTGGCCGGTCACGACCTCCCAGATGGTGTCGTTGACGAGCTTGGCGCGCTCGGGCGTGATCTCTAGAAGCTCGCCGAGGTCGGGCTGGTGGATGTAACCAACCACCCGCATCTCCCGGAGCCGCTCATTGCTGTAGTTCTCAAGCTTGTTGTAGACCGCATAATCGAGCGCCTGCGGGTGTCGGCCGAACATCACTGCGAAGCAGGTGGCGGCCAGTGTGTAGCGCGGCAGGCCAGCGCGCACGTGGCCGCCGTCGCGGGAGAAGAATGCGACGTTCTCCACGCCCGGCATCTTGCCGGCACGGAGCTTCGCGTCGAGGGCCAGGAACACGTCGCCATTTGGAATCAGGGCGAGGCGTTTCTGCTCCCAAAGCTTCGGGTACTTCGCCTTCAACTCGTCCATCAGCTTCCAGACGTAGTCCCGGCTGTGGGCGTTCTTGCTCATCCAGGGCACTTCGTCGTTGCGCTCGTACTTGGCCAGCCAGGCAGCGGCATAGTCAAAGCGTCGCATGATGGGCAGCATTTCCTCAAGCGTCGGCTTGCGTTCCTTTATCTGCTTGAGGACTTCCTCGCGGGGAAGGCCCTTGGCCTTCAGCGACTTCTCGGTCTCCTCCCGCACACGGCGCATGAAATCGCCCACCTCGGGGATGCCGGGCCAGGAGTTGTAGATGAAGACGCGGCCGCGGTCCGGATGCCGCGAGAGGAAGGTGTCAATGATTGCGCTCGCGCTCGCCAGGTCGCTCACGTCGCGGGGCTCGGGGAATGGCTCCTGATTGTGGAAGACGCTCTTGCGCACGTTGTTCTTCAGCAGCGGGTGGGTGCCGAAGTGCTGGATCACCACGGCGTCCCAGTCCCCTTCGGCCAGGCTCTTGCGCGCGCCGTCGGGGTTCTTGTGGAAGGTGTCCACGTGCATCCAGATCTGCCAGCCTGGGCCGAGCTGGGTCTGAACCTTCATCTCGTGCCCGGCCGACTTAGCCAGGATCGGGTGGAACCAAGGCACCGAGTTTTCTAGGAAACTGTTGCCGAAGTAGAAGACCTTGAATGAGGCCTGGGCCTCGGCCGCGCGGCATTCGCCATGCGGCGCCGAGCCGAGTACAGCGGTGGCCAGAATCAGCTTGATGAGCCGTGACGCTGTCATCGTTTGCCTCGCTTTCTCGGAAGGGCGAGTTGCGGAGTTTGCGCGACCTTGTCGGCGGTCAGCGAGCGAACTCTGCCAGATAGTATATCGTCTTGTACTTCGCGCCGTCGAGCGAGAATCGGCAGCCGCCAGCGGTGTGCTCCACGGGGACTTCGGCCGGCGGGTCGGCCTTGCGGCCGCCGTGGTCGAGGGCGAAGACGCGGCACTTGTCGGAACGCTTCAGCTCGATGGTGGCCACGACCGGCTCGAGGACGACCAGGCCGGTGCGGTGTGGGGCGGCCACGAGGGGCCGCTCGGAAAACTCATCGAACACCGTGCCGCGGTCCACCATCCGCGCCGTGGCCGAGATGAGCAGCGACGGGGCATCGCCGATGGTCTGGTCCTTGCCCGGCGCGGTGACATAAATCAGGCAGAACGGGGTCTTCGGCGCGATGGCCACTTCGCCCAGCGTGTGCGTCCGTCCGCCGCCGTGGCCGATGACAGCCTTCGTGCCGGGCGTGTTGACGGTGACGAAGCCGCGGGCCGAATGGTCCCAGGCCAGTTGGCCAGTGGTGGAGCGCACGACCCGGCCCTTGGCGTCAGTGTAGGCAGCGCTTGTGTCAATCACCGGCTGGTCAACCGGGCCTTCAACGAATTCAAGCACGACGCGCCCCGCGGCCAGGGCGGCGGAGGGCACGGCGGCCTCAAAGCTCTTGTTGTTGGCGCCGCCGAGCAGGCTGAACTGCTCGATGAAGCCCACGTAGCCGGTGTCTCTGAGCGCGGGCAGGCTCACACGGCGGTTGCCGACGATGGCGCCCTCCTGCACGTCGCCGCGGCGGACCATGCGGGCCAGCAGGGGATACTGGGAGATGGCCCCGAAGTCGTTGCACGTGTCGTTCACGCCTGTGTGCTTATAGGGGAGCGTGCCGGGGTAATCCCAGGCGAATTGCATAGAGGCGTCCCAGCCCTGAAGCCCGAGGCCGTAGATTGCCACGAGAGGCGCATCAAGTGTCTCGCCTACCCGCGCGCCGCCCGCCCATTCAGAGAAGGAGAATGGGCGGTCGAGGACGGCCTGGAAGCCGGCGCTCAGGAGCCCCGCCCCGGGAACCTGGAGGTTGGCCTTGTTGTAGTTGTGGCGGTCAATGAACCCGATGTCGCGGTCGGAGAGGACGTTATAGAGGTGCCCCACCCAGTCGGCGGCCTGCCAGCATGAGCCGATGAGGGCGCCCTTGTAGCCAGTCTTGCGCACGGCGGCCTCGAAGCGCTTGTAGTAGTCGCGCTGGGTGGTGTAGATGAAGTGCATCTGGTCGGCGATGCGCTGGCTCGGCTTGCCCTGATACCAGGCGGGGAAGGGCGTGATGTTGGCCTTCTCGAGGCTCTCGTCGGCCCGCAGGGCATTGCCCCATGCTGCGGCGAGGGCGTCGCGGGTGCGATACTTCGCCTTGAGCCAGTCGGCAAATCGCTGGTAGAGCAGCTTCCGGTAGGTCGGAGCCTTGGCGAACCTGGCCTCGTAGCTTCGCACGGTGAGAAAGGCGTTTTCCTCGTTCTGAAGCTCGATGAAGGCCAGGGCGGGGTCGTCCGCATAGCGCTTGCCGGTGTGGGGGTTGACGTGTTCGAGAAGTTTCACGTGGAACTGGATGATGAGATCCTGCACGTCGGGCATGAAGGCGGTCTGCTCGTAGAAGCTGCCTACCCAGTGATGGCCGGCGAACAGGTTCACCGCCTCGTCGTAGTTGAGCAGCCGCTTCTTGTCGGCCTCGGTGGCATACCAGCCGTAGATGACCGACCAGCCGTGGTAGATGCCGTGCTCCTTCATCTTGGCGAAGCCGTAGTCAAAGAGCGGCATGTGCGTGGGATCGAACCTCAGGCCGTCCTCGGGGTGCTGAATCTTGAACATGTGCGCCCACTTCTTCGGGTTGTTGGGCTTGCCGAAGGCGTGGAAGCGGACGATGTTGACGCCGAGCCGCTCGAGCATGGCCGCCGAACGCGCGAGGTACTCTTCGTTGACCTTCTGGTCAACCTTCAGCGGGTTGACGCCCCAGAACTTCACCGGCGTGCCGTCCTCAAAGACGAATCGGTCACCTTTAATCTGGAGGAAGCCGTGCTTGCCCGCCGGCTTCTCCTGCCAGGTCTCCATGCCGAGGAGGCTGGGGCGGGATAGGTCGTTCACCTGCTCGGCGTTGAGCGGGTACCAGCCCGAGGTGTCCACAATCCGGTTGGCTGGTTCAAAGGCTGCCTCGCGGGGAAGCACCAGCGTGACCTCTTGCGTCATCGTGGCGCCACCCTTGATATCCTGAAGGGCGAAGCAGCGAAGTTCTCCGACGTCGAGGTGCAAGACGGCTGGCGGGTTGAACACCAGGCGTGTCGTCTCGCCGGCAGCGGTCTGGAGCGCGGCGGAGGCGACGTTGGGCTTGTGCGCCCTCGGCGGCGGCAGAGGCATCTCCTCGGTCTTGCCGTCGGCGTAGGTGAGCAGGCAGCGCCCGCCGTCGAAGTAGGGCGTCGGCCCCAGGATTGGGCCGATGGCGATGCTTTTCTCGGCTGCGCCCTTGGGGATGCCGAAGGCCGTGTCGAGTTCCGGCGTGCACAGGTAGCGCACACGCAAGACCTTGGGCTCCGCCTGTGTCAGCTCATAGCGCAGGTCAAAGCGCCCTTCCATCGGCTCCTTGTCCCACCAGTTTGTGTAGAACCCGACTTTCTTCTGCTCGTAAACCCGCACCTTCCCGCTCTCGACTCTGGCAAGGGCGTCAAGTCGGCAGTGTTTCCACGCCGGCCCGATCAGCGCGTTGTTGAGGCTGAAGAGCGGCGCGTCGCCATCCAGCGCGACCACGTCCATGCGGTCAGCGCCGACAACTGTCCACACCCTGGCGCCTCCCTCGGCGGCCGCGCCGGGCCGGGCGAGACACAGGGCAAGCAGCGCGCTGACGCACTGAAGGTGAGTCCGGCAGCGGTTCATGTGGAGCTCCTTTGCTCATCTGCCACTGGGTATTCGACCCCATAGTTCTTGCGGCACTTCCGCGTGATATACCGGTTGCGGTTGAGGGCTGCTTCAGGTTGCGTTCCCAGCTTCATTGTGAGTGTTCCTTCGTTCTTGGCCGTGGCAAGAACCTCAATGCTATCGTGTCGTGTCGTCATTCCTGAGGGGGAAAGTGCTCGTAGACGCCGAGGTCGAAGACGACGTAGGAGTGCCAGTTGACTGCCCGCTTGGTGCAATGCAGCCGCATGTGGCGCGCCCGCGTCGGTTTGAAGCGGATCATGTCCGAGTCGCCCAGCCAGGTCTGCGAATGGCGCCCGGCGCTGACCCGGTTCTCCACCTTAGCCGCCTCGCGCCAGTTCTGGCCGTCGTCGCTGACCTGCACCGAGTAATCCTTGGCGTGGGCCTTCCACCACAGGACGGCGACGGCGCTGATGGTCCGCTGCGCGCCCAGGTCCACCTGGAGCCACTGGGGGTCGGGCGCAGTCCTGTCGGCCCACCAGGCGGAGTGAAGGTCGTCGTCCACGGCTCCATCGGGCGGATGCTGGGCGCTGGAGGCCGTGGCCTGCCTTCCGCGAGCCAAGTTCTCAAGGCCGGCTGTGATGCGGACCACGTTGGAGCACGCGACCGCGCCATCGGCGTCGCGTGCGAACGCCACGATGCTGTGGTGCCCGGCCGGCGGGTTGCGCCAGGTGAAGCTCCAGCGCCCGCTGGGTTCCAGTTCGGCGTCGCCAAGACGGGTCTCATCGCTGAACGCGGCGCGGACCGCTGCGTCCTCGCGCTGATGCCACGTCAGCCAAGGGGCCTTCAGTGAATGCACGCTCACCGACTTGAGATTGGCGTTCCTGTCCGTGGCCACGCCCAGGATATGAAGCTGCTGGCCTCTCGCCTCGGTGCCATCGGCCGGCTCGCTGATGCGCACGTTCGGCTTCACGTTGCCCTCCGCAAGCAGCGGCAACCTGTCCAGTGTGATGAAGCAGGGGTGATTCCACGTGAAGCGGTCCCATTCTGGCTGGTCTACGTACCAGGCCAGGCACCACACCCAGGGCGGCCCCTCGCGCTTGGCGATGACGGGGTTGAGGAGCGATGGGGCCTCGCCGACGGCAAGCATCTTCCCCGGGGCGATCCCCTGCATCAGCTCGTAGGCGCGCGCGTAGGACTCCTCCCACGGGGCGCCCCACCAGCCCTCCTCCCTGTACTTCCTGTCCCCGTAGACCGAGATGCTGGCAATGTCCACGAACTCGCTGCCGGGGTAGAAGCGGCGACGGTAAGCCATGTTCTCCTCGAATGCCTTTGGCGCGGCGTGGGCCACGTGTGCGGGCTGGAACACCCAGATGAGATTGTGAAGCTTCCGCTCCTTCACGAGGCGGTTGAACATCTCGCGCCAGAGTGCCGCGGTGTTTTCGGGCTTGGCCGCATCCGTCCACCAGAACCACCCGCCGTCAATCTCGTGGAAGGGCGCCCAGAGCACGGGCACGCGCGCCTCGGCTAGCTTCTGAAGATAGTCGGCCGACACGTCCAGGTAATGGCGGAAGGCGCGATGCTCGTCCGTGCCTGGCGTGAGCATCTTCTGGAGGTCCGGCGGATCGGGGTTTCGCATGTAAGAGGCTTTCGGCGGCTCGCCAGGCCTGACCCAGCACCAGTGGTAATGGAGATGAACGATGCCGCCTTTCTCTCGCCACCAGGCCAGGCAGGCGTCGGTCACGGCCTGGAGCACGCGACGCTGGAGTTCGGGCTCCAGGGGATGGTAGCCAGACATGTTCCCATACATGATCGCGGGCTCGCGTCCTGTGCGGTGCAGCACGTTCTGCGGCCCGCCTCCGCCCCCGCCAACGTCCGACACTCCGGTCAGGATGCCCTTCCCCTGCACCTCGCGCAGGTATTTCAGAAGCCGTCGGGCCTCCGGGATCAGTTCCGGGTCGGCCGGCTTGTCCACTTCCGCGGCGCCCAGGGAAAGCGCGACGCTCAAAGCGAGCAGCGCGCACGCCGCGCGCCACAGGCCCCCTTCTCCCAGTTTCGCCATCGCTTCGGCTATCGGCGCCCGCGCGCCGCGGAGAGGAAAGTGTCGTGGCATCCTGTGGGCTTCCTTCATGGCTCTTGCCCTAGCTTGGGGCACTTGTCTTCCCGTCACTCCTGGTCTCCTCCGCGGTTGCCCGACGCCTTGCGGCTGGCATCCGCTCGCAGGCAGAGGAGCTGGCCGTCGAGCATCGAGATCAGCAGCCTCCCTTCGGCGGCTGATAGACCGTCGAAGACCGGGCAGGCGGGCAGGTCGTATTCGGCAAGTTGCTTGCCGTCGGCGCCGCTGTGGATGAGGAGCTTGCCGGGGCCGCGGTAGGCGGTGGAGCGGTCCCATTCGGCTTGCGTGGTGCCTTCGGCGATGCCGGCGCTGAAGACGAGCTCGCCGCCCTGGCCGTCGGGCGCGACGAGCATCGCCCGCACGATGATTGGCACCGTCGCCTCCCACAGCGGTGCGGCCGTGCGGACGATCTCCGGCGCGTTGCCGTACTGGCGGAACCTTTGGAGGAGCTCTCTGTCTGCCAGGGCGCCCGAGGTGTTGATGTGGGCAAAGGTGTCGGCGACGAGGCGATTGCCGTCGCCGGGCTTATGGGTCGGATACCAGCCGCCCGTGTAGTGTTTCGCGGCGTAGGCTTGCTTCTCGCCGATGACTACCATCGTGCCGGCGCGAGCGGCCCAGCCGGAGCCGCCGCCATAGCCAGGCCAAACCTCGTCGTACATCCAGTAGGAGCGGTGGAACATCGTGTCGTCGAGGAAGCCGAAGTTGGCGAGCAGGTGTTTGCCGCCCGTCGGGGTCAGCCCCGTCCAGTAGGTTCGCTGGAGGGGGATCGGCTCGAGGCTCAGCGTGAACTTGTTCTTCATCATGTAGAGGTCGGCGCCGTCGGTCACGAGCAGGTCGGCCTGCGCCCCGTTCATGTCGTAGCCGGTGGCGTGCTGGGTGCGAATGAGCTTCAGGACATTCTGGGCCTGGCCGCTGTCCTCGGCCTTCTTGAGGTCGGTCTCAGTCACGACCCCCTTGCGCAAGGTCTCCCGGTCCGGCCACGGGCCGTCGAGCCGGCGGTGATGCCTGACCTCGCCCGTGGCCGGGTCGAGCGCGTAGAGGTGGACGCCGCCGTCAAGGTGGCTGTTGCGTCCTGCGACCGCGTAGACGAGGCCGTTGTGGAAGAGGACGCTGGCGGAGACGGGCCATACGTTCTCAAGTCGGTCGCCGCTGAGCGTGAGGCGTTCTTGCGGTGCGGCGAGGAAGCGCCAGGCGAGGGTGCCGTCGGAGGCGCGGAGGGCGTAAACGTGGCCGTCGCGGCAGCCGATGAGCAGGTGGTCGCCGACGATCGTGGGGGGGCCGTCGAGCGCGCCGGGGAAAGGCTTCTGCCAACGCACCGCACCGCTGCCCGCCTCGAGGCAAAACAACTCGTAGCTGTCCTTTCTGACCAGGTAGGCGTGGTCAGCGGCCATCGTCGCCTGGCTCGGCTCGCCGCCAAGGGGACGCATCCACGCACGGAGGAGCTTGGGCGAAAGCACGCCCGAGGCCCGGCCGGTGCGCCGGGCGTCGTGGCGGTACATTGGCCAGCCATCGGGGGCCTGCTCGGGGGGCGCTGCGTGTTGGCTCGCGGAATAGGCGGGACCTTTTGCGAGACGGACAGGCGCGTCAGCCGCGGGCGCCTTGTGGAGTTCAGGGGGCAACTCGGCGGCCAGCGCCATGAAGCCCACGGTCCGCGCGCCAGCGTAACAAGTGCAAGGGTCTGGGGTGACGTAGTTCAGTCCGTTAGCCGGCATCATGCCGTAGGAGCAGGCGCCGCGGAGCCAGTCGTTGGCCATGTGCTGGTCGCCTTCCAGGTCAAGGTACTCCATTCCTCGATGCGGAAGGATGAGGAAGCGCTCGGTGGCCTTGCCCGCGAAGCAGCGGATGTGGTGGCCGCGTGTGAGCATCTGGCCGACGTCGGGCGTCGGGACGGTGCCTCCGTCGGCCAGTCGGAAAGCGGCCCGCGGTCCCAGGCTGTCGCTGAAGACGATGCCGCGGACCACCCGCCTTCCGGTCGGGAAGGCGAAGCCGCCGGTCTCTCCGAGCCTGGGGTTCCTCCATATCTCCTTTCCGTCGGCGAGGTTGAGGCAGACGCCGCCGCCGGTGGCGCTGCTGGTCCAGAGCACCTTGCCGTCAGCGATCAGCAGGTTGCCGAGGAGGTTGCGGACGCCGAACTTCCGCCTGTGGACAACCGGGCAGGGGTATTCCCAGGCGACCTTTCCCGTCGTGCTATCCAAAGCGAGCAGCTTCTGGTAGTTGTGGAAGACCACTCTTCCGCCGGCCATTGCCAGGCTCTGGGTGGCGACCGCCGGCGCGTCGTGGCGCCAGAGGACCCTCCCCGAGGCTGCGTCCACGGCTGCCACCTGTTCCGACTTCTGAGCCGTCAACGCGTCGAGCAGGCGTGCGTTCAATTCGGCGCGGACCTCGTTGGCTGGCACGCCCTCCTTCTCCAACTCCTTGGTGGTCTGCCACGCCTTCGCCAGGGTCCGCTTCTCATCGGGCAGGGGTATCTCGGTTCGCACGCGGCAGATTACCCGCTCGCCTTCCGCGACAATCTCGTCCACGATGCCGCCCAGGTCAATCTCGCGCAGGGTCCTGCCAGTGGCGGCGTCGAGAACGCTCAGTGGCCCGCGGCGATAGTTCAGCGCCACATAGACCTTTTGGCCTTGCACCACAAGTCGCCGGTTCAGTGTCAGGGGGGTGCGCCAGACGTAGTCGGGCACAGCCTGGCCGCTGACATCCTCGAAGAAGGGTTGGCCATAGCCACTCAGGGGCCGCTTCCAGAGGGAAGCGCCATTGAAGGCGTCGCGCGCCACCAGCGACCAGTGCTCCGTCGTCCCGCCCTTATCAAAGAGGTAGGTGCCCTCGTCGAGGAAGTGGAACACGCGGCCGCCGGCCGTGACCAGTCCGGCGAAGCCCGCGCTGTAGTTGTGGCTGCGAAGGTGCAACGGCGCGGCTTGCCACCGGAAGGACTTCGGCGGGCCGACCTTCCGGTCCCTGGACACGGCATTTCCGCTGCCGTCATAGAGGTAATGGCTCCACTCATCAATCTCCTTGGGCACGGGCCTGGGGGTCACCGCCCACGCGCCATCCTTCCGCTGGATGAGCAAGCCGCGCGGCGCCAGCACCCGTTGCATCTCGTCCGCAGGGAGCGCGCACGGCGCGCAGACGACCAAGGCGTTCACCACTTCTTCAGCAAACGGCAGGCGCGGCCCACGAAGGACCTCGGCGGTCATCTTCCCGTGAAGGCGCGCGGCGACCATTTCGGTCCTGGCGGCGTCCACGGCGGCCGCATCGGCGTCGAGCACGCGGACGTGGAACCGCTCGCCCAGTCCCCGCAGCGCGAGGGCGGGGGAGTCCTTCGTGATGCCCACTTGCACGATGAGGCCGCCGGTCAGCCCTGCTGCCTTGAGCTGTTGCTCGGGCTCCCAGGCATGCACCGGCCGGGCAACAAGGAGGCATAGCGAGATGAGTGCGGCGGCTCTCACGGGGTCCCCGCCTCCTGAGTCCGTTGCCCATCGGGCATTATGCGGCAATCCTCCCACTTCATCGGCACGAGCGCGGGCTGGCAGCAGAAGGCTGGCTTGGCTGGCAGGTCCTCGCAAGGGGGACAAAAGACGCACGCCCACCACCGGCCCTCGCGGTCGGCGAAGAAGTTGCCGTGCCCGCCGTGGGTCAAGGCCGTGTAGCGGGGGCCGTAGGGACCGCGAATGTGCTCGGCGCTGGCGACAACAACGTTGTACGGGCCGCGATTCTGGGGTCCCAACGGCTCCCGATGGCGATATGTCGCGACAGCTCCGTCCACGCGAGGGCGCATGCTCAGGCACAGGTGGTAGCGTCCATGGCTCTTGAACAGGAACCCGCCTTCGGACATCGGCTCCGGGTCGTACGGCGTCTGCTCCAGCCTGGGCACGTCCCACACCGAGGCATAGCGGACAACCTGAGAGCCGTCCGGCGAACAGCGTAGCTCGCGGAGGCGCTCCGGCGGCTCAGAAAGCCCTCTCAGATCGTCGCGCAGTCGGAACAGGAAGCTGTTCAGCACGAGAAGGTAGACGGCGCCATCGTCGTCCTCGAACAGGCAGGGGTCAATCAGGTCGGTCAGCGGGGCGGCAGCCGGTTCCTCCCACGGGCCGGTCGGCTCGCCGCTCGCACTCAGCAGCAGAAACGTGCCCCCGAAGATGTCCCCGGGGATTCTCTGACTCTCGGGGATGCCCATGTTGTAGCTCACGCTGGCGACGAGGGCGTAGGTGTCCCGCGAGCGCAGGTAGTGGAGTTCGGGCGCCCAGAGGCCGCGGTGGACAGCGACGTCTGGCGGCGGCGGGTTGGCGTGGAAGTCCTCGGGCGCGACGATGCGTGCGCCATGCGGCCAGTAGACGCGGAAGTGGCGCTGCCAGGTGGCGTCGCGGTCTAGCGACCAGACGAGGCCGAGCGGCTCCCACGAGCGCAGGTCGCGGGAGCGCCAGAGGCGAATCCCGTCGCCCCAGCACTGCGGGCCGCCAGGCGGTTTCCGAGGGGGGCGGGTGGTGCCCGTGAGGTAGTACCAGCCGTCGCGCCCGACGCAGACCTGGGGGTCGCGCATCCACACGTCCAGGGTCGGACGCACGGACGCAGGAATCTGCGTTTGCGGGTCCCAGGCCTCCACATCGCCGTAGGCAAGGTGCTCCATTCTTGGTCTTCCGCTCTGGGGGTCAACGCCGCGGCTTGATTGGGACGCCGGCGGCCTCTGCCCGCTCGCGCAGCCGCCGGAAGTTCTCGGCATACGTGGCCTCATCGGGCAGGTGCTCACAGTAGCACGTGATGTCCTCGGGCAGGTCCTGCGCGATGCGGCGAAGATACGTCGTGTAGTCCAGAACCCCATCGCCAATCAGCACCTCGTCCCACTTGAGGAAGAAGTGCTTGTAGTCCCACCGGATGTCCTTCATGTGCACGCTCACGACCTTGTCCGCCAACAGGTCGAAGGTGCGGTTGATCAGCTCGGTAGTGCGGTAGAACCATTCGTGGGTCACCAGGTTCATCTGGTCCAGGTGCACGGCGAAGTTCGGGTGGCCGACGCGGTCCACGAACGCCTTCATCTCGTCCAGACTATAGAGGAAAGTGTGGCACCAGGCCTCAAGGGTGAACTTTGTTGTCTTGAGGTCGAGCCCGTCGAGTATGCGGAGGACCAGGTCGCGCAGTTCCCCCCTGCACTCCTCGGTGAACATGTAGGGGTGGGGCTCGTTCCAGGCGTCGCCAGGCCCCTTGGTGCCTGCGGAGGTCACCACGCAGGCGCAGCCCATGATGTCGGCCTTGCGGAGCATGGCGCGCACGGTCTCGACCCGCCGTGCCTGGAGTGCGGCGTCGGGGGTCATGGTGTTCTGCCAGAACCCTGCCTCGCCGATGACGAGGCCGAGCTGGCGAGCGCGCTCGCCGAAGGCCGCGGCCTCGTCGTCGGACATTTGCGCTAGGCGTCCCGCCGGCGCGGCAATCGCCGAGAGGCCGTGCTCGTCGAGCTTCTCGCACAATGGCTCGAGTTCGGCCGCGGTTTGCGCAATGAACGCGGGAAACAGGCCTCCGAGCCTCATCCTTCACCTCCTTTGCTGTGACGCGCGACTTGCCCGTGGGCGGCGCCCGTGCTCTGCCTCGGGACGAAGCGCGAGGACACGAGCACCACCGTCTCCGAAGCGGCATCGGCGGACAACTCGCCGCGGACCATCCGAAGCGCAAGCCGGGTCGCCTCGGCGCCCATCGTGTGGAACTCGTGGCTCACGCTGCTCAGTGGCGGAAGGGCCAGCGGCGCCTCATAGTCGTCGAAGCCCACCACCGAAAGGTCCTCCGGCACCCGCAGCCCGCGGCGCGTCAGGGCCGCGTAGAGGCCCAGGGCCATCTCGTCGTTCCAGCAGAGCACGGCCGTCGCGCTAAGGAAGTTGGGCACCTGAGCCTCGATGGCCTGGCACCAGAAGGCCACGCGGGCATCGGGCGGCTGGCCGATCGGCCTCGCGCGGACATCAAGGTGCACCAGCCGCATCTCCAGGCCGCAATCGCGTGCCACCCGTTGTGCCACCGCCGACCGCCCGTAATCGAGCCGGCTGCCGGGACTGAGCCACAGGAGCTTGCGGTGGCCGAGCCCGCTCAGATGCTCCATGGCCTGCCGCAGGCCGGGAGCGGGATCCAGGCCCACGCTCGGCAGGCCAGGCGGGCCAAAAGCCTGAATCACGACGGGAAGCACCGGGGCCTTCCGCCAGGCCCTGGCACTCGACGGGGCGACCTCCTCCAGAGCGAGCAATGCGTCCACCCGGCCCTGACGCAGGTAGCTCAGGCCGGTGGGGGCCGCCTGGCAGCGAGAGCTGACCAGGAGCACATCGTAGCCGGCCTCCAGCGCAGCGGCTTCCGCCCCCTCGGCGAGCTGGCCCCAGAACGGCATCGCAACGCCAGCGGGGCCGCCCAGAAGGAGGCCCAGGGTCATGGACTTGCCCGACGCCAGCGAACGCGCCGCATGGCTGGGCGTGTAGTTGAGCCGGCGGGCCGCCTCGCGGACCCGTCGGACCACCGCCGGAGTGATCTTCAGCTCCTGCGCCCGCCCGGCCAGGACGTAGCTCACCGTCGCCCGCGTCACGCCCGCGAGCTCGGCCACCTGCTGTTGTGTAGGTCTCGTGTTCATTTACGCGCGTAAGTATACCCCACGTCCCCCCCTCTGTCAAGAACCGCCCAGGGGGAGGCATTTGCGTTGTCTGCGGTAAAGCGTGTCTGGAGCGAGGGGAGAACTTGGCCATTCCCTCCCGAAGGTTCCAATACCTTCGGGAGGGTAGGGCTGAAGGCGCGGCGGCGGGGTGGGGCGTTACCCTAACCGAACGTATTGGAACGTCCGGGAGGTGGGGCACACAGCTTCCTCACCTCCCCACATCCCATCTGCCTCTCAGAACTTATGGACAGAGCAAATGCCTCCAGCCGCTCAAGACTTGACAAAGGCTGCGGGCATGGGGTACTGTGAAGGGCGGTTGAAGGTGCCCCGAAACCTCTGGGCGGAGTCGCAGGCGATGGCAGCAATGGCGCGCGGCGGCAGGCTTGGCTGGGCATGCGTGGCTCTGCTCGTGGCCTCGGTGGTGGCGCTCGTTGGCTGCGACGAGTTGCCGATGAACATCCCGCAGCAGTTCCAGCTCCCCCCACCGCCGCCGCCGCAGCAGCAGGTGCCGCCGACTGTGCAGCCGACTCAGCCGCCGGTCGTGCCGCCGCCGGTCGTGCCGCCCCCTCAGCCCGCCGTCGTGCAGCCGCCCCAGCCGCCCGTGGTCATCCAGCCGCCGATCGTGGCGCCGCCGGAAGAGCAGCCCGAGGGCGGCCCGGCGTGGGTGGACACGTTGGCGTTCGACCCCAATCAGGTTGCGGTGCAGGTCGTCAACGGTCGGTGGTTTCTGGCGACGGGGGAGGTTGTGCTGGCGAGCTTCGAGGGCGACGAGGCGGGGGCGCGCCGGGCCCTCGATGTCATCCGCTTCTATCGCATGAACCAGCAGTGCTCCCTCGGGCGGCCTACGCCGCTGCTCCAGTGGTATCTGGTGAACGGCCAGGCGCCGAGCGGGCCGATGCCGGGCGAGGTGTCGCTGCCGCTCGACGTGGCGCGGCTCGACGTGGCCCAGGTGGACGACCGCTGGCTGGTGATGCAGGGGAATGTGTGGCTGTTTGACTTCGGCCAGGCGGAGGCCGAGGCGCGCGCGCTCGTGGCCATCCTGCGCAACGGTGGCTTCACCCACGTCTGCTACGTTGGCCAGCCGCAGCCGAGGATGGTCTACTTCCGCGCGGGCGGGGCGGGGCAGTACCTGCCCTTTGTCCAGGCGCGGCTCGTGGCCGACACGCCTTGCTACTCCGGCCCGCTGCCTGCGGCGATCGGCTTCCGCGGCTCGATCGCGGTGGGGCAGCCCTGCGACGTGCAGTACACCTTTGTCGCCCACGACGGCTCGATGCAGCCGGTGCGCGCGCTGCGCTTCGAGCAGGCGGGCGTGGCCGAGGTGACGACGGAGCTCGGGGTGGCCCAGGAGGGCTCGGGCTGGCTGGTGCTGCGGGTGCTCTCGCCGGCCCTCACGCAGTCGGCCCCGGCCTACTATGAGGTCCGCCCGGAGGCCCGGCCGCTGGTGCAGGCTGGGCTGATCGCGCAGCCGTACGTCTACACGGGGCGGCTGCCGGCCACGATTCGGTTCCGCGGCTGGATCGCCGTCGGCCAGCCCTGCGATGTGCAGTTCGCCTTCGTCCGCAGCAACGGCGCCGTCGGGCCGCTCCAGACGATTCGCTTCACGCGGCGCGGGCGGCGGGAGGTGTTTGACGACTGGACGCTGTTCCGCGACTACGTGGGGTGGGCAGCCATCCAGGTCTTCTCGCCCGTGGAGCTGGTCTCGGCTGGTGCGCCCTTCGAGGTGCGCTCGGGCGGCCACAATCGGGTAAGTGTGAGCCTGACGGCGGACCCGACGCTTTACAGCGGCCCGCTGCCGGCGACGGTGGACTTCCGCGGGATGATCGCGGTCGGCCAGCCCTGCGAGGTGCAGTACCTCTTCGTCCGCAGCGATGGGCAGATGAGCCCGATGCAGCGGCTGCGCTTCGACCGCCCGGGCTTCCGCGAGGTGAGCACGCGCTGGAGCGTGAACTGGGAGGGGACGGGTTGGCAGGTGCTGCGGGTGGTGTGGCCGGCCCAGGTGGAGAGCGAGCAGGCGACGTTTGAGGTGCGCTCGGCGGCCCAGCCGCGCGTGCACGCCTGGCTCGATGCCGAGCCCGACGTCCACCCCGGCCCCCTCCCCGCCACGGTGAGGTTTCGGGGGCGCATCTCGGCCGGCCAGCGGTGCGACGTCTCCTACGTCTTCGTCCGCAGCACGGGCGAGATGAGCCCCGTGCATACCTTGCGCTTCTTCCGCCCCGGCACGCGCGAGGTGGTGGACGACTGGACGCTGCCCCACGACTACACGGGCTGGGAGCTCATTCGCATCCTCGCGCCCGTGCAGTTGGAGTCGCGCCGGGCCGATTTCACGGTGAAGGCCAAGCATCCGCCTGTGAAGGTGGACGTGGCGCTGGCGGCGTTTCCGCCCAGATACGTCGGGCCGGCGCCGGCGCTGGTGCAGCTCCGCGGCAGCATCAGCGTGAGCCGGCCCTGCGACGTGCGCTACAGCTTCCTGCGCAGCGACGGCCCCGCGACCCCGCCGCGCCTGCTGCACTTCGCTGGGCCGGGCGCGCAACAGGTGGAGCTGCCCCTGAGGTTCACCCAGGACTACACGGGCTGGGCGCTGCTGCGCGTGCTCGCGCCCATCGTGGTGGATTCTGCCCAGGTGCCGGTCGTGGTGGACATCCGCGAGGGCCCGCCGCTCGTGGTGCACGCGACGCTGCGCGCGGAGCCGCCGGCCTACAAAGGCCCCGGCCCGGCAACAATCGCGTTCCGGGGCACGATTCGGGCCAATCAGCCCTGTGAGGTGCGCTACCAGTTCGTCCGCAGCGATGGCACGCACAGCGCGCCGGCCCTGCTGCGCTTCGACAAGGCGGGCATCCAGGCCGTGGAGGAGGCCCGCCAGTTCACCGCCGACGCCAGGGGCTGGGAGATGATCCGCGTCCTGGCGCCCGTGGCCGTGGAGTCTGAGCGCGCCGACTTCGACGTGAACATCATCGGGGCGCCGGCCATTGCCGCCAGCCTGCGCGCCGTGCCGCCCAGGTACGAAGGCCCGCCGCCGGGGACCATCGAGTTCAAAGGCGTCATCCAATCCAACCAGGCGGGCGACGTGCGCTACCAGTTTGTCTACAGCACCGGCCTCCCTTCGATGCCCCAGACGATTCGCTTCGACCGGCCGGGCAAGAAAGACGTCGGGGACATCCGCCAGTTCAAGAGCGACTTCAAGGGCTGGGCGCTCCTGCGCATCCTCGCCCCTGTCGCCGTGGAGTCCCCGCGCGAGCAGTTCGAGGTCAACATCACCGTGGCGCCGGCCATCACTGCCAGCCTGCGCGCCGTGCCGCCCAGGTACGAAGGCCCGGCGCCGGGAACCATCGAGTTCAAGGGCATCATCCAATCCAACCAGGCGGGCGAGGTCCGCTACCAGCTCGTCTTCAACAGCGGCCCGCCGTCGCCGCCCCAGACGATTCAGTTCGACCGGCCGGGCAGGAAAGACGTCGGCGACGTGCGCCGCTTCGCCGCCGACGCTAAGGGCTGGGCGATGCTGCGCATCCTGGCCCCCGTGGCCGCGGAGTCCGAGCGAGCCGACTTCGAGGTCAACATCGCCCAGGCCCTGGCGATCCAGGCGGCGCTGAGGGCGGACCCGCCGAAGTACGCCGGGCCGCCCCCGGCGACGATTTCGTTCAAGGGCACCATCCGGGCCAACCAGCCGTGCGAGGTGCGCTACACCATTGTGCGCAGCGACGGCCTCCTGGTGCCGCCGCGCACCCTGCGCTTCACGCACCCCGGGGAGCAAGGGGTGGACTATGAGCTGAAGACCGTGCGCGCGGGGCGGGGTTGGGCGATGCTGCGCGTCCTCGCGCCCGTGGCTGCCGCGTCGGAGCAGGCCGCCTTCGAGGTGGACTTCGAGGCGGCGAAGCCGCCGACCATCTCGGTGGAGCTGACAGCCGACCCGCCCACCTACACGGGCCCCGGTCCCGCCATCATCCGGCTCAAGGGCGTCATCCGTGTGGACCAGGCCTGCTCGGTGCAATACGTCCTCACCCGCAGCGACGGCGGGGCGGGCCCGCCGCGAGTCCTGAGGTTCGACGGCCCCGGGCAGAAGGACGTGGAGCCGCCGCCCCTGCGCTTCACCACCGACCACAAGGGCTGGATTCAGCTTCGCGTCCTCGCGCCCGTGGCCGCGGAGTCCGCCCGCGTGCCGCTCTCCGTGGACATCCGCGACGCCGGGAAGGGCAAAGCGAAGGACGAGGAGGAGGCCGTCAACGTCACGGCCACCCTCACCGTGGCGCCCGCCAAGTACATTGGCAAGCTCCCCGTCCTCATCCGCTTCGCAGGCATGATCCGCGTCACGGGGCCCTGCGAGGTCAAGTACTGCTTCGCGCGCAGCGACGGCACGACCACGCCCGAGCGCTCGGCCCGGTTCACCACGGCCGGCGCCAGACCCGTGGTGGACACCTGGCAGGTGAACCAGGAGCTGAGTGGCTGGGCCGTGCTGCGGGTCACGGCGCCCGTCAAGACCGAATCGGCGCAGGCCGCCTTCGAGGTCAAGCGTCTCGGAAAGTGAGACTTCCGCCCCCAGTCCTGCACTTCGGGCGGACACAGGCTCCGACCCTCCCCCTACCCCCTCCCTGAGAGGGAGGGGGGGCCGGGACCTTCTGACGTGGAGCGGGGCGGCCAGGGCCCCCCTCCCCGAGAGGGAGGGGGGCATGCCTCCGCTCCGTCCCAGGGAAGGGGCGGGGCGAGGGTCGGCGCAACGAGTCGGCTGGAGCGTTTCCGGAGCGGGGGCCATCCTCCAGTTGAGCGAGGGCGAAGCGGCGTTGAAGCACAGCCGCCAGCGGGTAGTTCGGTTGGCCGTCGTGGGCGGCCTGACGCTGGTCTACGTCGCGGCCAGCTCGTACCTGACCATCGTCCACCGCACCGAGATGGTGCACTTCCACTTCGCCTACGTCCCCGTGGTGCTGGCGAGCGTGTGGTGGGGCCGCAGGGGGGTGCCCGTGGCCGGCGTCCTGGGCGCGACGCTCCTGGTCTTTCACCTCCTGGGCGTTGCGGCAGGCCCCCTGTGGCACGATGCCCTCCGCGCGCTCTTCCTGTTGGCCGTGAGCGGCTGCGTGGGCGCGCTCAGCGAGGCCGTGGCCAGGAGCCAGCAGGCGGTGCGGACCTCGGAGGAGCGCCACAGGCTCATCGTCGAGAAGTCCCTCGCCGGCATCCTCACCTACCGCTGCCGCGACTTCACGGTGCTCTTCGCCAACGCGAGGATGGGGGCCATGCTCGGCCGCCGCCCGGAGGACCTCGTGGGAAGAAGCGTGTGGGACCTGATTTCAGGCGATGACCAGCCGCGCGTGCGGGCGCTCGTGGCCGAGCGCGAGGCCGGCGGCTTCACCGACCTTCACTACGAGTGCCGCCTCCTGCGGGCCGACGGCTCGGCGCTCTGGGCCGACATCTTGAGCTCGATAACCCACAGCGACGGCGAGCGCACGGTGCTGGTGCACGCCTATGACATCACGGCGCGCAAGGAGGCCGAGGCCAAGCGCCAGGAGCTCGCCGAGCTCGCCCGAAGGCAGGAAGAGCAACTTGTCCACTCCACCCGCCTGGCCGAGCTGGGCGAGATGGCCGCCGCCGTCGCCCACGACCTCAACCAGCCGCTGACCGGCATCCGAAACTTCGCCAAGAACGCCCTCTACATGCTCGACCAGGGCGCGGGCTCCACCGAAGAGGTCAAGGACAACCTCCGCCTCATCACCGAGCAGGTGGACCGCGCCGCCCGCATCATCACCCAGATGCGCGGCATGACCCGCAAGGCCGAGCGCCAGCTTGCCCTCCTCGACCTCAACGCCGTCATCCGAGAGAGCGTAGAGTTCCTGATGCCACAGCTCCGCCTCACCGGCGTGGACACGGTCCTCGACCTCGCCCCCGGGCTCCCCCGCATCCTCGGCGACCGCACGCGCCTCGAACAGGTCTTCCTCAACCTCCTCACCAACGCCCGCCAGGCGATGGAGGAGACCGAGGCCCGCCGCCTCACGGTGCGAACCTCGCTCGAGGACGGCGCCAGCCGCCCTGTCGTCATCGAGGTCATTGACACCGGCAAGGGCTTCTCCCCAGAGCAGGCCGCCAAGCTCTTCACCCCCTTCTACAGCACCAAGCAGCACGGCCACGGCACCGGCCTCGGCCTCACCATCTCCCAGCGCATCGTCAAGGACCACGGCGGCGTCATCGCCGCCGAGGGCGCGCCAGACAAGGGCGCGCGATTCACCATCCGCCTCCCGCTCCCCAAGCCCGAAGAGATACGCCAGGCGGCGGAACACGCATGACCACGGCCGATTGCCGATTTCAGATCGCCGATCTCAGAAGATGCCGCGGAGCGTAGCCATGGGCTCCCCTGCCTCCCCGCAACCTGCTGTTGGAGACCGGAAAACCGAGAGCCTCGTGGTCGTGATTGACGACGACGAGGCGGCCCGCACCTCGATGGCCCAAATGCTCCGCCTGCGCCGCTACCGCGTCCAGGCATTCTCCTCGGCCGAGGCCGCGCTCGCCTGGCCCGCCCTGCCCGAGGCCGACGCCGTCGTCACCGACGTCAAGATGCCGGGCATGGACGGCGAAGAGTTCCTTGCCGAGGTCATTCGCTGCGGCTTTGGCTGCCCCGTCATCATGGTCACGGGCCACGGCGACATCGCCATGGCGGTCCGCTGCCTCAAGGCCGGGGCCTACGACTTCGTCGAAAAGCCCTTCGAGGACGACGTGCTGCTGGCCTGCGTGGCCCGCGCGGCCGAGACGACTGCCCTGCGGCGCGAGGCCGCCGAGCTGCGCCACCGCCTCAGCCTGCTGGCCCCCGAGGCCGACGGCCGCTTCGGCATGATCGGCCGCTCGCGGGTCATGCTCGACCTCTACGAGCAGATCGCCGTCGTCGCTCGCTCCGAGGCCCCAGCACTGATCGTCGGCGAGACCGGCTCCGGCAAGGAGCTCGTCGCGCGCGCCATCCACGCCGAGGGGCGCCGCGCCCGCGGCCCATTCGTCCCCCTCAACGCCGGCGCGCTCCCCGAGACCACCCTAGAGAGCGAGCTCTTCGGCCACGCCAAGGGCGCCTTCACCGGCGCCGACGCCGAGCGCGCCGGGCGCCTCGTCACCGCCTCGGGCGGCACGCTGCTCCTCGACGAGGTCGAGAGCATGCCCCTCCGCGCACAGGTCCAGCTCCTCCGCGTCCTCGAGGACGGCCTTGTCACCCCACTCGGGGGCGACAAGCCACGCCGCGTGGACATCCGCCTCCTCGCCGCCACCAAGGCCGACCTCCAGGAAGAGGTCCGCCACGGCCGCATGCGCGAGGACTTCTACCACCGCATCGCCGTCCTCACCATCGCCGTCCCGCCACTCCGCGAGCGGCGCGACGACATCCCTCTCCTCGTCTCCTACTTCCTCAAGCAGGCCGCCCAGCGCGACGCCGTGCCCGTCCCAAACCTACCCGAGGACGTCCTGGCCGAAATGCTACGCCACAACTGGCCGGGAAACGTCCGCGAGCTCAAGAACGCCGTCGAGCGGATGGTCATCACCGCCCAGGGCGGCGTCGCAGGCCCCTTCTCCCTCGACGACAGCTTCGCCTCCGCCCGCCTTCTCTCCCTGCCCGCCACCGCCGGGCGCCTGCGCGAGGAACTCGAGCGCACCGAGCGCGCCGCCATCGAGACCGCGCTCCGCGAGAACCGCGGCGAGGTCGGCGCCACAGCCGCCGCCCTCGGCATCTCACGCCGCGCTCTCTACGAACGCATGCGCCGATACGACCTCAACAAGAACGACTTCCGCCAATAGCCCCCAGCACGGTGCCCCCTCCGCCCCGCCCGCCACGAGGCACGGGCCAAGGCCACCCCGCTGCCGGAGGACCTGACGCCTCCGCCCCGCCTGCCCAGAGTCAGGGCAGACGCCGCGGGCTACTGGCCGATGAGCTTCTCGATCTGGGCGAGGGCGCCGGCCGCAAAGCTCGCGGTCAAGGCATCGGAGGCGTTGGCGTGGGTAGAAGAGTGCTTGGGCGAGGCGGTGTCCTGGCGCAGGAGGTCGGCCAGGCGCCTTGCCTCTGCGTGATGGCGACGGGCGGCGTCGGGCTTGCCCGAGCGGGCCGCCTCGAAGGCCAGGGCGCACTCATACAGGTAGAGGACGGTGCGCTCGCCGTAAGTGTAGAGCTCTTCGTCCTCTGCGATGCGCGCCTTGATGCGGTCGGGGAGGTCTTGCGCCCGCGCCTTGGCGAGGAGAGCACGGCACTCCCTGGCGGCGGCCACCATCTCCTCAAGGGTTGGGCCATCGCTCTTGAGGCCGGGGTCTAAGCGCAGCCGCAGATGGGAGTTAGGAAAGAGGTCCTTCGCCCCTGCGTTGAGCCGCCGGGCGAGGCCGTACTTGAGTTCGCTGACGTTGCAGAGCATCTTCTCGAGGGACTCGTAGAAGGTCCGCATGGTAGCGGCGGCCGGCCCATAGCGGCGGGCGAAGAAGTCGGCCCAAAGGCTTTCGCAGTCGGTCTTTACGTCCCAGAGCTGGCGGGCGAGCTGGTAGTTCGTGAGGGCCTTGTTGCCCCAGTGGGCCGTGGTGACGTGCATGTAGTGGAAGTGGCGTGCACCGACCTTGTGGTAGAGGGGAATATCGTTGGCCATGACGTCCATGTAGCAGACAGGCAAGCACTTATAGCCGGAGACGTTGTAGTATTCGCCGATGCAGAGCTGCCCCCGATAGTGGCGGCCAGGGTCGGTGGCCCAGCCCGCGAGCTGTCTGGCATATCGGGCGTTGGTGGGGCAGGCGGGGTCGTCGAAGCGGTGAACGTAGCATCGGACGATGGGGAAGAAGGTCGCGCAACAGGTCTGGGGGTCGAAGCCCTCGGGCAGCGGACGTGTCGGCGGCTGGAGGACATCGGCGTAGGCGAGGAAGCGTATGATAATGTCCCTGTTGATCTTACGCTTCGCCCTGGCCTCCTTGATCCCCTGGTCGAGCTGGTGGACGAGGAGGAGGTTGCGGTCTGTGGGGGTGCCGAGGGCCTTGCAGGCGTCACACTGGCACCAGCGGCCGCCATCGAGGGTCCAGAAGCGGATGACGTTGGCGTCCCGGTAGGCGCCCTCGGCGACGGCGTGGACGAAGTTTTTCATAAACTCAGCAACGGCAAAGGGATTGGACGAGCAGAAGTTGGTGCCGAACTCGCCCCTGATGCCAGGCACCCGCTTGCCGCCCTCGAGGGGGAACCACTCGGGGTGGGCCTCGAAGTAGCTCAGCTTGCCATCCCTGTCGGCGTCGCCCTGGAACTGGGGGCTTGGGGGATAGGGGTCGGGCGGGCGGGCGTCGTCGCCCGTGAAGCCGGCCTGGTTGTAAGGATAGGCGGCAGCGGGGTTTAGGAAGAGCGCCTGGGCGTCGTGGGAGCCGCCGGCCATCCTGATGCCCAGCTTGTGGAGGAAGGGGTGGTCGGCCTGCTCCACGCACCAGTAGTTCATCCTGTTGCGAGCCATCCAGAGGAGGAAGTCGCGGCTGGCGCGGTTCTCCCAGGCGTGGAAGCCGCGAGTGGCGAAGGCGGGGCGCTCGGTGAGGTCGAGGTCGGGGATGGCTTCGACCCTGGGCAGCTCCTCGTGGGTCTCGCCGGGTGCAAACCACCTGGCCCCAAGGAGATGCAGCAGGGCATAGGCGCCGTAAAGGGTGCCGACGCGTCCGCCGCCCTCGATGGTCGTGAGGCGGCGGCCGGCGACGAGGAGGCTCCTGATGCGGTAGCCCTCGGGGCCGAGCTTGGCCCGCTCTTCGGTCGGGGCGAGGCCGAGGCGCAAGATGTCGCCCTGTGTCGCCGCTGGGTCGGGGGCGAGGGCAAAGTCGGCCTGGCGGCCGGTCATGTTGCGCAGAAAGTGCTGAAGCTCAAGCGCCGCAAAGGCTTGCGTGCAGGCCGTGTCGTCGATGGGGTCGGCGTCAAGCCAGTCCACCTTGGCCTCTGCGACGGCCGCGGCCTCGACGCTGGCAAAGGGCTTGGGGTCCACCACAATAGTCGTGCCCGCGGCCGCCAAGCCGGCGACCGCGGGCACGAGGAGCAACACAGCCAGACACGCCCGTGCGTTCATAGCAGTTCCGCCACGTGGCTGGAGCCCGTGCGGAGCCGGGCCATCGCTCTCACTTGACGCCTTTCCTCATCCCCTTCTGAAGGCCATCCATCATGCCCTTGGGGATGTTCTTGAAGAGGTCTATCATCTTCTTCATCTGCTCGATGTCGAGGTCGGCCAGCTCCTGGAAGTGGAGCTTCCAGGCGCCGCCTTCCCTGATGAAGTGGAGGGTGTCCTTCCTGCCATCGGTGGTGACCTCGAGGGTGGCCTTGTCGCCGTCAACCTTCTCGGGGCCGACCTCGACCTTGGCGGTCTTGGCCTTGGTCATGAGCTCGTCGGTGACGTTCTGCTTTGCCTGCTTCATCTCCGTGGGGAGATCGGCGAAGAGCTTTTCCAACGCGGCCATCTTCTTGGCGCAGGCGTCGGAGAAGCAGGCCATCATCGCGTCCTTGTTGCCGGCCTTGGCCGCGCTCCACATGGTCTCGTACGTCGCCTTCGGCGACGAGTAGTTGCCTCCCGCCCCGCAGCCCGCGAGGCCCACGGCCACGCCCAAGACCGCCAGCGCCACGCCCATCGTCCGCATTTGTTTCCCCTTCACGAGGGTGCTCACGCCTCCCGGAAAGAATCTTACGCTATTGGGTCGGGCGTGGTCCGCTTCGGACACCAGGTAGGGGCGGGTCCCCGTGCCCGCCCACGTGCGTTGTGGCGCGTCATCGAGTTCGGGCAGGCACATGGACCTGCCCCTACTTGCCCTTCCCCCGTGTTGTCCGAAACGGATCACGCCCTATTGAATCATGAAGCACGTTGCCGCGCAACACACGATGGCCCCCAGCAGCCGGCTCAGAGCTCGGTCCAGGCGCCTGGGACGGGGACCGGGTAGCGTCCCTCGGCATCGGCCTGGACTGGTGCGGGGCTGTTCTCGGTGAGGGCGTCTATGTTGGCGCAGAACTGGAACTCGGAGGCCATGGCCTGCTCCCAGGTGACGACCTTGCCCATGTGGACGGCGGCCCGGCCCATGATGCTGGCGAGCTGCGAGTAGGCCGTGCGACGGGTCTCGTTGAGCGGCTTGTCCTTGCGGATGGCCTCCAGCAGGACGTTCCACTGGGCCTGGTGGGGGCCGCAGGGCTCCTTGCCGGCTCGCCAATCTATGTTGTCGCGGGTCATGCGCTGGTCTTTGTAGGTGTGGACGGTTGGGGCGTGGACGTTGCCGGAGAATTGTGCGGCGCACTTTGTGCCGTGGACGTATGTGGCGAAGTCGGTGTGGCAGCCGCCGATGTAGCGGGCGACGACGGTGGCCTTGGTGCCGTCGGCGAAGGTGTACTCGATGGCGTAGGTGTCGAGGCCCTGGCCGACGCAGTTGTTGCCGGGCGCGCGCCCGCCGATGCCGTGGGCCTCCACAGGCCAGGCGTCCTTTATCCAGCACACCTCGTCGATCTGGTGGATGGTCAGCTCGTCGAAGAGGCTGCCTGAGGCCCAGAGGAACTCGGTGCGGTGGGCGATCTGCCAGAGGAGCTCGTTCTGGTCGGGGGGCCGGCGGCCGAGGCGCCCTCCGCCGTGCATGCGGTAGGCGCGGCTGAGGATGATCTGGCCGAGCGCGCCGTCGCGGATGCGCGCGATGAGCTCCTGGCGGGCCTGCGAGTGGCGGCACATGAGGCCCGCGGCGACCCGCAGGCCCTTCTTCTCCGCCGCCTCCCCGGCCCTCAGCATCCGCCGCACCGCGGGCGGGTCCACCGCGAAGGGCTTCTCCATGAAGACGTGGACGCCTTTGGCCACGGCGTACTCGAGCTGGGAGACGCGCCAGGCCGTGTAGCCGGTGAGGAGCGCAATGTCGCCGGGGCGCAGGCAGTCTATCGCCTTGCGATAGGCGGTCAGGCCGACGAAGCGCCGCTCGGGCGGGACGTCTGTGTGCTGGGCGAAGGCGCTGCTGAGGTGCTTGTGGGCGGCGGCCAGACGGTGCTCGAAGATGTCGGCCATCGCCACCAGCTTCACCGGCCCCCCCGGGGCGGCGATGGCGTTGGCCACGGCGCCGCCGCCCCGGCCGCCGCAGCCGATAAGGGCCAGGCGCAGCGTGTTGTCCTCCCCCGCGTGGACCGGCGGGAGCGCGACCCCGGCCAGCGCGGAGGCCGCCGCCACCCTGCCGGTTGAGCCCAAGAACTCCCTGCGCGACGACCACTGCCGCGGCCCGCCTGATGGCACAGGCTCCTGTCTCATGGCCTTTGCCTCCTGCTCTCCCTGGCTCCCCGCCTCATTGTAGTCGGAGCGCGACGGCGCGCAAGGGACAATTCTCAAGTGGGCGTGGTCCTTTTCATACATAGCAACACCCGTTGCCCAGCTCTGCCGCCCAGCGGCTGTCATCCTAAGCGGAGTGAAACGGAGCGAAGAATCTGTCGGATGTCCTTGTCGTCGGTTCTTCTTGGGCGTGGCAATTCTCGGGTCGAGCCGCGCGGCCACCCACCTTTGTCATGCTGAGCTTGTCGAAGCACCTCTCAGGGGAGTGGGCTGGGGTGAGGGGAGCGTCCTCCTTACGTGGGTTTGCTCCCCTGAAAGATTCCTCGGCTTCGCCCGCCGCAAGCGGCGGGCGTCGCTCGGAATGACAGTGGGGCGGCGGGCGCGCGCTCGGGATGACAATCGAACAAGGTGTGTCCGAAACGGACCACGCCCATTCCGCGTGCAGGTATGCGCGCCCCCCAATCGTCGTCGTCCTCGTCGTCGTCGGGAAAAGGATGTGGACAGGCCCCAGCGCCCGGGATTCCGCGTGCAGGTATCCACGCCCTACCGCAAGTCATGGGAATAGACCCCGCGGGACATAGTTCCCACCCCCCGCCCCCTGGCCCTCGACGACGCAACCGTCGCAAGAAAGCATTTTTTTCTTTGCTTCATGCAAGAGTGGTGGTATAATGTGTTATCCCCGTAATTCCCCGAGCCTTGTGCAGCGCCGGCAGATTTGCCCGGGAGCGGGACGCTATCTGGAGGCCGCTCATGCGCAGCCGGTGTGTCCGTGGGGAAGCCGTGGCCATCCTGGTGGTCTGCCTCGCCGTGCTTGGCGGTGCCCCGGGGTGCACGTATCTGAGCAGGCGCTGGAGCGACGCCACTCAGATGATGGACCTCGGCCTGACCTTCTCGAAGAAACCGCAGTTCGGCCTCTACGCCAACTGCCCGATGGTGACGCCCATCGGCTACAGTAAGGTGGACGGCTACTTCGTGGGCATGGGGGGCGGCAAACTTGGCGCCGGCGAACACCACCAGAACAACGCCGGCGTGCTCTTCTGGGGCCGGGAGGAGAATAGCTGGAAGGGCGCGGGCGCGGGGGACCGCGCCACGGTGCAGAAGAACAGCGCCGGCGTCGTCGGCATCGCCCGCGACGCCAAGGAGGGCCGCGCCAACTACCGGCCCGCCTGCATCCACTATCTCCACCTCGGTTTCGTAGGGGTGATGTGGAACCTCAACTACTACAAGATGGCCGACTTCTTCTGCGGCTGGTTTGGTTGGGTGCCCTTCGGCGAGCGGGGGGAGAGCGAGGCGACCCGTGTGGCCAAGGCCGACGGCAAAGGCGTGACGCCCTTCACGCCGGGCCTGCCGGCGGAGGAGCCCGTCGCCGCGAAGCCGGCGGCGGCCGCACCGCCGCCTGCCGCGTCGCCAACCACGACGCCCTCGGCCGCAGTCGCGGCCAAGCCCGCGCCCCAGCCCCAGCCCCAGCCTAAGACAGCCCCTGTTGCCGCCCGGCTGCCTGAGCCTGCGGAGCGCCCCGCGCCCGCGGTGGCGAAGGCCCCGCCCACCACGGCGCGGGACGCGCGGAAGGAGCCGTCTGAGTCCGCCGCCGCCGCAGGACCCAAGTCCCGCTTCAGGCTCGAAGACCTCGTGCCTTAGCAATACACAACCACGCAAACAGGTGCGCGGCCTCAGCGCGGCTCCCTCCCGAACGTTCCAATACGTTCGGGAGGGTAACGCCACGCAGCCAGGGCAGGGCGTCGCGCAGCCAGGGCAAGGCGTCGGGCCGGATTACCTTCCCGAAGGTATTGGAACCTTCGGGAGGGGAGTGGGGCTGCGGGAGGAGTGGGAAGGCGAGAATGAGGCTGGGCGTTCGCGCGTTCGGGCTGGCGCTGTCCGCCGCAACTGTGGCGGGCCTGGGGGCCGACTGGCCGCAGTTCCACGGCCCCAGGCGCGACAACCGCTCGACCGAGACCGGCCTGCTTCGCGAGTGGCCCGCCGGTGGGCCGAAGCTCCTGTGGACCGCCACGGGCATCGGCCACGGCTTCTCGGCCCCCGCCATCGCTGACGGCCTCATTTACATCACGGGAAACGTCGGCCCCGACACCCTTATCACCGCCCTGGACCTCGACGGGAAGGCGAAGTGGACGGCGCGAAACGGCCCGGCGTACACGCGCCAGCACCCCGGCACACGCTCGACGCCGACGATTGACGGCGGCCGCCTCTACCACGAGAACGCCGAGGGCGACGTCGCGTGTCTCGACGCCCGCACGGGCAAGCCCATCTGGTCGCTCAACATCCTCCGGAAGTTCCAGGGGCGCAACATCGAATGGGGCCTCGCCGAATCGCTCCTGGTGGACGGCGACCGCGTGGTCTGCACCCCCGGCGGCGAAGAGGTGAGCATGGTCGCCCTCAACAAGCTCACGGGCGAGACGGTGTGGACGTGCAAGGGCCTCGGCCAGAGGCCCGGCTATGCCTCCCCAGTCCTCGTCGAGCACCAGGGCCTGCGCCAGATCGTCACCATGATGGCCAAGGCCATCGTGGGGGTGAACGCCGACACTGGCGAGCCACTGTGGAGTGTGGAACACGTGACCCCCTTCGACGAGAGCATCTTCACGCCCCTGCACGCTGACGGGTTGGTCTACTTCGCCACGGCCCACGGCCGCGGCAGCCGACTCCTCAAGCTTAACGTCCAGGGCAAGAGGTGCTCGGTCGAGGTCGTCTGGCGCACCGAGATGCTCGACAGCCATCACGGCGGCGTCGTGCTCCTCGACGGCTACCTCTACGGCTTCTGCCACGGCAACTACAAGCCGCGCTGGGACTGCCTGGAGTTCAAGAGCGGCAAGGTCATGTGCTCGGAGCGGACGCCGACCGCGGGCTGTGTGACCTACGCCGACGGGATGATCTACGCGCTGGACGAGCGGGGCACGGTGATGCTGGTAAAGCCCGTGCCCGACAGGCGCGTCGTCGTCAGCCAGTTCACCCTCCCCAAGGGCGGCCGCGGCCCCACCTGGGCGCACCCGGTCGTGTGCGGCGGCCGCCTCTACCTGCGCCACAGCGACTGCCTCTTCGCCTACGACATTCGGGCCAAGTAGCTGCGCGGCGCCCGCAGGCGTCAGCGCGGCTTGCGCTTGAGGGTGAAGTCGAGGATGGACTCCGTGAGGATGCGCGCGGCGGGGTCGCGGTCCGTGCCGCTGATGCGGATGAGGGGGAGGCCGGCCTCGAGGTACTCGACGACGTGGCGGGGGATAAAGGCGACCTCGCGCGGCCGCGTGACGCGCATGAAGTAGTGGAGGTTTCCGTTGAGGGCGGTGTGGCCGTCGAAGACCAGGGCGCCGTCGCCGTAGGGCAGGGTCGCGCTGCACGCGATCCGCTCATCGGCGACGGTGAAGGGGGCCTCGGCCCGTGCAAACGTCACGTCGCGCAGCTCGGGGCGCCCGCTCCAGTCGGCCAGCAGGCGGAAGAGCGGGGCGCCGAGGATGCGGAGGCGGGCGAGTCGCAGCTCGCCTCGGCCGGTGAGCGTGGCCGCGAGTTCCCGCGGGCCGACGCCTCGGGCGGCGAGGTCGGCCCGCAGGCTCGCCGTGCAATCCATCGCCTCGGGCCTGCCGCCGACTACGGCGCGAATGACGGCGAGCAAGGGCAGCTCCGCAAGCCAGGCGGCGTCGTGGTCGAGCGGCACGCGCTGCATCTCCAGGCGCAGCTCGTGTCGGCATGTGCCGTCGTCGAGGACGGCGCGCGCCGCGGCCCCCAGCGTGCCGGCCGCAGGGCGGTCCCTTGGCAGGGCGAAGATGAGGCGCAGGCCCTCGGACCAGCGGGCCAAGTCCACCTCCACCCCCACGCTCGCCCCCCCGCTCATCGGCGGCAGGGCGCCGTCGGGGGCGATCGCGGCCCGCGCGCCGCGGGCTGGGCGGGCCTCGGCCCGCGCGCTCAGGCGGATGCCCTCCGTCTCCGCCACCAGCCGCCGCAGCTCGGCGGCCAGCTCCTTGAGGGAAAAGCCGCCATCGAGGTCGAGGAAGGCCGGCGCCAGGGGCGCCCGCGCGGCGTCGGCGAGGCACACCTGGGCGTCGCGCAGGCTCGCCCGCGCGCCGAAGTCGGCCCGCGCCATCGTGCCGCGCAGCCAGGCGAGCACGCTGCCGCGCCCCGCGGCAATCGCCGTGCCGGGCAGCCCGCCCCTCGAGAGGTCGGCCTGCGCCACCAGGCGGGCGTCGAGAACGTAGTTGTCCATCGCAAACGACGGCACAGAGCCATCGGCGACAACCTGTTGGAGCGAAGCGGTCAGGCGTGCGGCCTCGCCGGGGCGACTGACGGCGGCGAGGTGGAGATGGGGCTCGACTGCCGAAAGCTCGCCCCGCAGCGTGACGTCCACCCCCGCCTCCGACCCGACGAGGCCCAACTGCGGCACGTTCGGCAGGCCATAGAGCTCCAGCCTCCCCTCGCCGCGGAGGATGCGCTCGACCGACACCTCGAGCCTCATCCGCCCAGAGAGCATCGCCCCCTCGAGCTCGCGCGGCAGGGACCGCCGCGGCCCCACCGCCGCCGCCAGCCGGCCGACGGCAAGCCCCGACAGCGCCACGTCGAGCTCGGCGTGGTCGAAGTCCTCGCCGGGCGTCACCGCCACATCGCCTGCCACAAGCGCCGCGCCCCCCGAGGCCAGGCGAGCGGCGGCCCTCAGCGGGCGTCGCCCGCCCGCCACCGGCCCCACCGCCACGCTCGGCAGGGTCGCGCTCGCCTCCCCGCCGCTGCCCAGGTCGCGGTAGCGCACGCGGAGGTTCGCCGCCGTCAGTCGCCCGTAGCGGAACGGCTGAGCCTCGCGTTCCGCGAAATCGCTCGCGTTCAGGATCCCCCGCCCGTCGCGGACGAGGCACAGCTCCGCATTCTCAAGCGCGATCCGCCCGAAGCGGCGCTGCCCCGCGAGGAGCGACCCCAGGAGCGGCGTCGCCTCCAGCGATTCGACCCGCGCGAAGGCCCCTTCCCCGAAGCCCGCCCGCTCCTTCACGACGATGCCGCGCGCGCGGAGGCCCGAGAACAGGCTCAGCCGCGCGCCCTCGACCGTCACCTCCCGCCCCAACGCCTCCGCCAGCCTCCCCGCCACAATTCGCCCCACCAATCCCCCCGGCAGCAACGGCAGCACGATGGTCGCGCTCACAACGCCAAGCGCCACAAGCCCGGCCAGCCCCCATGTCCCGCGCCGCACCCAGCGTCGAGTAGCGCTGACCGGCGGCTGGCTGCTGTGAGTGCCTCGATGGGTGCTCACGCCTTGCCCCGTTGAGGGTACTGGTGTCGGAACGTCGGCCGGGGCGATTATATGCTGCCGCGCTTCCCTGGGCAAACGGCCAGCTCCCCTCCTTGCGACTGGGGGCGGTACTCAGCGAGGAAGCGCGCGTTGACTGAACGGGTGCGGGCGGTTATACTACCCCCGGCAGCCGGGCAGGCCCGGTGCGCGGTGGGGCAAGGCAATGAAGCGTCCTTACCCGGTTCTCGACGGCTCTCTGGAGTGTGTCGTGCGCGAGGCGGTTGCGCCCAGCGGCCTTCGCGTCGAGTATGAGCTGTACCTCGACGACGCTCTCGCCTGGCTCGAGCGCGCGGAGGCGAACTCCATCCATGCCGTGGTGACTGACCCGCCGTATGGCGTGCTGGAGTACACGCCAAGCCAGCTCGCGAAGATGAAGAATGGACGCGGCGGCGTGTGGCGCATCCCGCCGGCCTACGATGGGTGTCAGCGCCGCCCGCTTCCGCGCTTCACAGTGCTCGACGCTGGCGACAGGCAGAAGGTCCGCTCCCTTTTTCAGGGTCTCGCCAAACGCCTGATGCGAGTGCTCGTTCCCGGGGCCCATGTCTTCATTGCGACGAACCCGCTCGTCTCCTACCTGGTCTATGAGCCGTTCGTGGGGGCAGGCTTTGAGAAGCGCGGCGAGATCATCCGCGAGGTGATGACCCTGCGCGGCGGCGACCGACCGAAGAACGCCCATGACGAATTCCCCGATGTCACGGTGATCCCACGCTCTTGCTGGGAGCCGTGGGGCCTCTTCCGCAAGCCTTGCGAGGGGCGCGTGCAAGACAACCTCCGCAAGTGGAAGACCGGCGGCCTCCGACGCGTCTCGGCAGCCGAGCCGTTCAAGGACCTCATCCGCTCTGCGCCCGCGCGCGGGCTTGAGCGCGAGATCGCTCCCCACCCATCCCTCAAGCCGCAGCACTTCCTCAGGCAGATTGTCCGGGCTGCTCTGCCGCTGGGGGAGGGCGTTGTCCTCGACCCCTTCATGGGTTGCGGCTCCACCATTGCGGCCGCCATTGCGTGCGGCTACCGCAGCATCGGGATCGAGCTCAACCCCGAGTACTTCACGATGGCGCTGGAGTGCATCCCGAAGCTGGCCGCCCTCAAGCCCGCGGAGCCGAACGGCAATGGCCCGAAGAGATGACTTTGACCGCAGCGTGCCTCTGCCGCCCGGCCTCACCGTGATGGCCATCGAGAAGGCCGTGGACTACGTGGAGCGAGAGGCTGCGGAGTTCGTAGAGGTCTACCTCGAACAGGCCAACGTCTTCAGCGCTCTTGTGGGCATCTTTGCCGCGCGGGCTCTCGATGCCAACAGCGTGTGCGAGAAGCACAGGCACACAGACCTTGCGCAGACACGGTTCCCGGACCTCAAGCGGCGCGGAAGCGGAAACAACCCGCCTCCGGAACACTGCTTGGAGTGCAAGGCAAGCAAACGGCCTTGGGCCGTCCAGTCCCACTACGACCACCCCGGCTGGTACATCATCTGGCGCTACCTAGTGGACCCCACCTGCTCGCTGGAGCCGGGCCGCCCAGTCATCATCTGGCGGGTGGACGTCGCGTTCTTCGAGAGGTCAGACTGGAAGTACGAGGGCAGCCGCGCAGGGGCGGGTGGCGGCGGCCGAACCCACACCTTTGGGATCAGCAATCCCGCCGCAAAGCTGCGCGGCAAGGCGGTCTACGCGCGGTCCGACGTAGCAGTGGTGAGGAGCAAGGCGGTGCCGAGGAACGGGGTCTGATGCCCCGTTCGCACGAGGCGGCGAAGGGGCGCGGCATCTGATCCGCGGAGGCACTAACGTGAAATGGACGCAGAGGCATCTGCTCGGGCTGGAGGAGTACTCGGCGGAGGAGATCACCCGCGTGCTCGACCTGGCGGAGGAGTTCCGCGCCATCGCGACGCGCAACGACGGGCCGCGCGACGACCTCCGCGGCAAGGCCGTGGTCAACCTCTTCTTCGAGCCGAGCACCCGCACCCGCACGAGCTTCGAGCTGGCCGAACGCCGCCTGGGGGCGACCGTCGTGAACTTCGACGTGGCGACCTCCAGCGTGGCGAAGGACGAGACGCTGGTGGACACGGCCCGCAACATCGAGGCGATGGGGATTGACGTGGTGGTGATGCGCCACGGCTGCTCGGGCGCCCCCCAGCTCCTCGCCCGCAGCATCGCGGCCTGCGTCGTCAACGCCGGCGACGGCCAGCACGAGCACCCCACCCAGGGGCTGCTCGACATCTTCACCATCCGCCAGAAGCTCGGCCGCATCGCGGGGCTCAAGGTGGCCATCGTGGGCGACATCGCCCATAGCCGCGTCGCGCGCTCGGACCTCCACGGCCTCACCAAGCTCGGCGCCGAGGTCTACTTCGTCGGCCCCACCACCCTCGTGCCCAGGGCATTCGCCAGCCTCGGCGCAAAGGTCTGCCACGACCTCGACGCCGTGCTGCCGGAGATGGACGTCATCAACATGCTCCGCATCCAGACCGAGCGGCTCGACGAGCAGCCGTTCCCATCCGTCCGCGAGTACTCGCGCCTCTTCGGCCTCGACGCCGCGCGGATGCGGCGGGCCAAGCGCGACGTGGTGGTCATGCACCCCGGCCCCATCAACCGCGGCGTCGAGATGACGCCCGAGGTGGCCGACGGCTCCCGCTCGGTCATCCTGGAGCAGGTCACAAACGGCGTGGCCGTCCGCATGGCCGTCCTCGCTCTCGTGACGCAGGCCGGGAAGAGCCTCTGAGGGACGCAGGAAGGCAGGAAGAGAACTGTGGCAGAGCTGCTGATCAAGGGCGGGCGGGTGATTGACCCGGCGCAGGGGATGGACAGGCGGGCCGACGTGTTGGTGCGCGACGGCCGCATCGCGGCAGTCGGCCGCGTTGCGAGCAAGGCGAAGACGCTCGACGCCCGCGGCCTGATCGTCGCGCCCGGCCTCATTGACATCCACGTGCACTTCCGCGAGCCGGGCAAGGACGCCGAGGAGACCATCGCCAGCGGCGCCGCGGCAGCCGTGGCCGGCGGCTTCACCACGGTGGCCGTCATGCCCAACACCGAGCCGCCGGTGGACACGGAGGCCGCCGTGGCCTTCCAGGCCCGCCGCGGCGCGGAGGCGGGCCTGGCCCGCGTGCTGCCAATCGGCGCTATCAGCGTCGGCCGCAAGGGCGAACGGCTCGCCGAGCTGGGCGCGATGGCGCAGGCCGGCGCCGTGGCCTTCTCGGACGACGGCGACCCCGTGCGCAGCCCGCGCCTGATGCGCACCGCGCTCGCCTACGCCGCGATGTTCGCCAAGCCCCTCATCGCCCACTGCGAGGACAAGGAGCTCGCCGGCAAAGGCGTCATGCACGCCGGGCTGTGGAGCGTGAAGCTCGGCCTGGCCGGCATCCCCGCCGCGGCCGAGGAGACGATGGTCGCCCGCGACCTCATCCTCGCCGAAGCTGCCGGCGGCCGCCTCCACGTCGCACACGTCAGCACCAAAGGCTCCGTGCGCCTCATCCGCGAGGCCAAGGGCCGCGGCGCGCCCGTCACCGCCGAAGCCGCCATCCACCACCTCGTGCTCACCGACGAGGCGCTCGCGGGCTACGACACGAACCTGAAGATGAACCCGCCGCTCCGTGGCGCCGAGGACCGCGACGCCCTGCGCGCCGCCGTCGCCGAAGGGACGATTGACTGCATCGTCTCGGACCACGCGCCCCACGCGGCGGAGGAGAAAGCGGTGGAGTTCGCCCTCGCCCCCTTCGGCATCATCGGCCTGGAGACCACCCTGCCTGTCCTCATCACCAAGCTCATCGAGCCCGGGGTCCTCACCTGGCCGCGTGCCATCGCGGCCCTCACGTGTGGGCCGGCAAGAGTGCTCGGCATCGAGGCGGGGAGCCTGGCGGTCGGCCGCCCCGCCGACATCACGCTCATTGACCCCGAGGCGGAGTGGACGATTGACGCCGCGAGGTTCCGCACCAAGAGCCGCAACTGCCCGTTCCACGGCTGGCGGGTGCGCGGCCGCGCCGTCGCCACCCTCGTGGGCGGCGCGGTCAAGTTCCGCCTCTGATGCCGGAGCCACGCCCTTGCTGATCCTCGACGGGCATAACGTGCTGTTCGCTATGCTCCCCGGCGGCGGCCACGCGACCGGCGAGGCCCTTGACGCAGCCCAGGCGCGGCTGGTGGAGGAGTTGGGCCGCCATTACCGCGCGAGCGGGGAGCGGGCGACAGTGGTCTTCGACAGCCGCATCTTCCGCGGCGGCGCCCGTTACGCAAAGAGCCTGCCAGGCATCCGCCTGACCTACACCCACCCGCCCCAGACGGCCGACGACGAGGTCCGTCGCCTCGTCGAGGCGAGCACTGCCCCCCAGCGCCTCCGCGTCGTGTCCTCCGACCGCGCGGTGATGCGCGCCTGCGCGGAGCGTGGCGCGACCGTCGTGGCCTCCGAGGCATTCCTGCGCGAGATACGCGCAGAGGCCCAGCGGCTCGCGCGCGACGAGGCCGAGCAGGACATCAAGACGGGCCGCCCCTCGAGCGAGGAGCTGCGCGAGCTGCTGGCCGCCTTTGGCGACGTGGCCAGCGGCGAGCCCCTCCGCACCCGCCCCCGCCAGCCCCCGGCTGGCCGCCACGCTGTGCGCCGCCGCCCGCCTTGACAACTCGCCCGCGCTCAGGTAGCATCCTGGTGTCAATGCGGCTAGGCTCGCGGAGGCCCGGAGAAGCGCGCGATGGCCAGGCATCCCGGCAAGTGCCCGCGGTGCGGGCACCGGCTGGAGTTCGAGACGGCGGTTGGCGAGCAGATCGCCTGCCCAGAATGCCAATCGGTCCTGGCCCTTCCGGGCAAGGTGAAGCCGTCGGACCGCCTGGACCCGCTGGTGGGGCAGACGCTCGGACAGTTCGAGATCGAGGCGCTGCTGGGCCGCGGCGGCATGGCCACGGTCTATCGCGCGCGCCAGACCTCGCTCAAGCGCCCCTGCGCGATCAAGGTGTTGCCCGAGGCCTTCGCGCGCGACGCCGGCTTCGTCGCCCGCTTCCAGCGCGAGGCCCGCGCCGCCGCTGCCGTCACCCATCCAAACATCATCACGATCTACGACGTCGGCCAGCACCGCGGCTTCCAGTTCATCGCCATGGAGCTCGTGGAGGGCGAGAGCCTGGCCGACGTGCTCCGGCGCGACGGGCCGCTGCCCCCAGATCGCGCGCTGGCCTACCTCAAGCAGGCCGCCGCCGCGCTTGCCGCAGCTCACGCCGCGGGAATCGTCCACCGCGACATCAAGCCGTCCAACCTCCTCATCACGCGCACGGGCGTGCTCAAGGTGGCCGACTTCGGGCTCGCCAAGCGCATAGGGGCCGACACCGGCGCGACCCGCACGGGGCAGATCCTCGGCACAGCGCTCTACATGCCGCCCGAGATGGGCCAGGGCAAGCCGGCCGACGCGCGGAGCGACCTCTACGCCCTGGGCGCCAGCTTCTACCACCTCCTGTCCGGGCGGCCGCCCTTCGAGGCCGCCAGCGTGGCCGAGCTGGTCCTCAAGCACGCCGAGGCCGACGTCGTGCCGCTGAGCACCGTCGCCCCCGGCACCCCGCCCTCGCTGTGCCAGGTCATTCGCCGCCTGCTGCGCAAGAACCCCGACGAGCGCTACCAGAGCGCCGAGGAGCTGCTCGACGCCCTCCGCCGGGTCGAGGAGCGGATGAAGCTCAGCGGCGCCGCGGCTGCCGGGTCATCGTCGCCGCCGGCGCCCCCCCTTGCGGTCCCCGCAGCGGCCCCCGCTGAGGCGTCATCCGACCCCGACGTTCCGGCCATCGCCCCGCCCCCCGCAACTGGGGCCTTGCCTGCCGGGACGGCTGAGCCGCCTGCCATCGCCCCGGCCTTGGCCGCCAGCCCGCGCCAGGCAGCGCACGACTACGCCCTCCACCATAGCGGCCCCCACGCCGGCGAGCACGCCCGCCACTCACTCGCGGAGCACCTGGCGGCCCAGCACAGGCTGCGCAGGCGATTGGTGCTCTATGGCATCCTCGGTGCCGTGGGCGGTGTGGCCATCATCATCGGCATCATCGTCGTGGCCTTCTCGGGGGGCAAGCCCAAGCCGCTCCCGCCCCCGCCAGAGCCGGCGGTGAGCCAAGCCGAGGAGTTCAACGTCGCCGAATACAACGCCGAGCGCCTCTACAACGACGCCAAGCGGACGGCTGCCGACGAGATGTGGCTGTCGGCCGAGAGCTACCTGCGCCGCGTGCGCTCCGAGTATGCCAGGACGAAGTTCTACAAGGCCAATGAGGCGGCCATCGAGGCGCTCTGGTCGAAGATACGCGCCGCCCTCCGCCCAAAGCCGACCACCTCCACCCCGGCCCCATCCGAGGAATGAGGCCATCGAAAGGGAAGACCGCCCATGCGAGAATGGACCGACCCGCACACCGGCCGCAAGGTGCGGCAGCTAACCAACCTGTCCCACGGGGCCACGCTCGGCTACTTCCGCCTGCCGCGACACGTGCCCGGCGGCCTCGTCCTCGCCTGGGGCCGCCACGACGACGGCAACGTCCTCCTCGTCAACCCGCACACCGGTGAGGTGGTCCCCAGGAAGCTCCTCGTTGCCCAGTATCTCAAGCTCAACGAGGCGACGGGGCGCATGTGGTTCCTCCCCGAGCCGGGCCGCGAGGTGTGGGCCGTGGACCTGCCCGACGGCGAGCCGCAGCTCGTGGGCGAAGTGCCCCAGGACGTCCCCGGCCACCTCGACGACATCACGTGCGACGGCCGGACCGTGCTCCTGAGCCACACCGTCCAAGAGGTGCCCAACCGCCCCATCCCGACGACTCGCGACGCGGCCTCGGTGTGGCACTTCATCTCGCGCCCGCGCCACGGCATCCTCTCGGCCTACGACCTGGTGGACGGCACGCTCACCAAGCTCGCCGAATCCATAGAGTTCGGCTTCTTCCACCTCGACACCTCGCCGACCGACCCCGAGCTGGTGCGCTTCGCCAAAGACATGCTAGAGGCCCTCGGCCAGCGGATGTGGGTGGTGCAGGTGGACGGCTCGGGCCTCCGCCGCATCCGCCACCAGGAGCTCTTCGAGGTCATCACCCACGAGTTCTGGTGGCCCGACGGCGAGCACATCGGCTACACCTACCAGGACCGCCGCGGCGACTCCACCCTCTATCAGGTCCCCTGGTGCGAGTACGCCCCAGTGCCCACGCGCCTCGGCATCGCCGACCTCGCGGGCAACGAGGTCTTCCTCTCCGACCCCCTCAACTGCTACCACACCCACCTCTTCGTCTCCCCCGACGGGCGCCGTGTGTGTGGCGAGGGCACGGATGGCCACAGCTTTGTCTTTGCCGCCCCCTTCTCCTGGGAGAGCACGCGGGTGGACCTCCAGCCGCTGGCCACCGTCCACACCCCCTACGTGCCCTTCCGCGGCCAACACGTCGAGGCCGGCTTCTCCGCCGACGGCCGCTGGCTGCTCTTCAACGACACGATAGACGGCCGCTTCCAGGTGTGCGCCGTCGAGGCGGAATAGGACCCGTGCGGTCCATGCGCCATGCGGTCCACGGGTCCCACTGGCCCTGTAGCTCTCGGTCCCTCAGTCGCGCGTGGAGCTGGGCTGGTTGCCGAAGCCCTTGATGCGGAGGGCTCCGCTGGGGGAGACGGTGACGAGGGCGAAGGCGTTGTTGGCCAGGCCGGGGCCTTCCACCATCCCGCACAGCGTCACGTAGTGGATGCCGCGCAGCTTGCGATAGGCGCCCTTGTGGTTGTGCCCCTGAAACACCGCCACCACCTTCCCTGAATCCTCAAGGATGCGGCGGACGCCGGGCGCGTTGCGCACCCCGTGCGGCCCCTCGTCGTCGAGCGGCTGGTGGACGAAGACGAGCGCCTTGCGGTCAGTCTTCCCCAGCTCGGCCGCGAGCCACTTCTGCTGCTCCGGCGGGAGGGCGCTGTCGGTCCAGCGGAAGTTGCCCGCGGCATAAGGCGCAAAGTCGCTGCGGTAGCAGGCATCGAGCACAATGCAGCGGAAGGGCGGCGCATCGAAGGCATAGTGGGGCGCCGGCATGCCCGTGGCCTTGAGGAACTGCTCCTTGGTGAACGCATCGAGGTCGTGGTTGCCCAGGACGTGGAAGCGGGGGCCGGGGAAGCGGAGGAAGACGTCCTCGATCTTCTTCAGGTGGGCCATCTCGATGTCGGCGTCGCCGCTCGTGCCGTCCACGAAGTCGCCCAGGCCGATTACGAAGGCCGGCTTGGCCGCGCAGAACGCCTTGATGCAGGCGGCGAGCTTCTGGGGGCTGTCGCGGTAGACGCGGCCGATGGTCTCCTGGCGCTCGCCGTACTGGGGGTCGGCAAAGACGCCAAAAGTGAGCTCCTGCGGGGCCGGCTCGGCCTCGGCCGCATTGATGCCGCCGAGCAGGGCGAGGGCCAGCGACGCCGCGCCTCCCTCAACGATCGTGCGGCGCGGAAACAGGCGGCGTTCGGCCATCGGCGGCTTCTTCAGGCCGCGCGGCGGCGGCGGGCGACGAGGGCGAACGCCCCCAGGCCGAGAAGGGTAAGCGTGGCCGGCTCGGGGGCGACGGTGACGAAGAGGTAGTTGTAGGCGTCGTTGCGCGCGTCCGTGCTCAGGAACCCGACGTCCATCGAGGAGGGGTCGGCGACGAGATCGGCGAGCGTCCGCTGGAAGGCGGCGAGGGCGTCGGCCGAGCGCGCGCCGAGGATGTCCATGTACTGCCCCAGCGTGGTCGTGATGGCGGCCTGGAAGGCGCCCTGGCTGACGAGGAAGCGCAGGGTGTCGTCGCGGTCTAGGCCGGTGATGAAGAGGCTCAGGTCGAAGACACCGTTAGCGTTTGTGAAGCCGCTGACGCTTTGAGTGAAGACATTGTCCACCCAGAGATCCTGGCCGCTGGTGGCGTCGCTCTGGAAGCCGATGCGCATGAGGCCGGTGCCAGTTGTGAGGGGCTCGAACTGCGCCCAGAGGCCGCCCTTGCGGTCGGGGCCTGAGGCGGCGGTGCCCTTGCGGTGAAGGGCGATGAGGCCGAAGAAGGCGTTGGATTGGGCGCTCGGGGCGTTGTGGTCGAGGTAGAATGCCTGGGTGGCGACGACGAGGGGCCCGCGGTCGAAGGCGAAGTCGCCCAGGGCATCCACGAAGACGGCGCCGCCGCTGCCTCCGCCGCCCATGACGAGCATCCCGTGGGGGTTCGAGAGCGTGGGCCGGGTGCCGGTCATGCCCGCGAGCTGCATGGCCGCGGCGTCGGCGCCGAGGCCGCTGCCCGAGGGGTTGCGGAAGTCGGCCAGCAACAGGTCGCGGCCGGGCACCAGGGCGCCGAAGCGCCCGGCCCGGTAGTGGTCCGCGATGCGGTCGGGGGAGAGGACGGTATCGTAGACGGCCACCTCGTCCACGAGGCCGTTGAACCAGTAGTTGCCGCCGCCCTCGGTGGCGCCCGCGCCGATGCGGAGGGGGCGCGCGGTGTTGGGATTCACGCCGTCCACGGCCGTGGCCATCAGGGAGCCGTTGACGTAGAAGCGCTTCGTCTGGGTCGCGCCGTCGTAGGTGCCGACGAGGTGGTACCACTCTCCGAAGCCTGCGCCCGGCCCGTTGAGCTGGTGCCAGCCCCCCGCCGTGCGGCCGGTCCAGAACTGCCAGCGGTTGCCCGGCTCTGCGTAGAAGATATAGCCGCGCTGGGGGGCATCGTCGCGCGAGGTAATGGGGGAGCGGTAGTTGCCCGCACCGCCCATCACCCGCGCCCAGCACTCGACGGTGAACGAGGGCGGATTGAGGGCCGCGGCGAAGGCCACGTCAATCTTGTCGTTCGAGCCGTCGAAGCGCGCCGCGGTGTCGAGGTCGCCAAGGAGAGCGCCGAGTTGGCCGAGAAGCACGCCGTTGAGGGGTGTGCCCGTGTGGCCGTGTCCCGTGAGGTCGGCCACGGTGGGCGAGCCTGGGGCCTCGCCCAGGCGCCAGTAGGCCACGGGATTGTCGCCCATCACCGTGGCATCGTAGAGGCCGGCGAGCGCAGTGCCCGCCGCGCAGAACGCCAGCACCCCCGCGGAAGCTCGGCTACGCCACATGGACAAGCTCCGCACCCCCTCCGCGCGAGATGGCGAGCCCCCGCATCCCGAACCGGTCCAGAGGAGTATAGCGCGCGGCCAAGGCGGTTTCAAGCACAAGCGCGCTTTCTTTTTCCCCCGGCGCGGGCGCGGGAAGGCCCGCCCGCCTTGCGGCGGGCGGGCCTTGGGGGGTGTGGCGTCGTGTGGTCCTTGGGCGGGCTAGTGGTTCGGCCCGCCGCCCTTCATGGCCTGGGCGCGACGGGCGAGGATCTCGAAGGGCAGGCCGCGTATCTTGGCGGCGGAGACGCTCCAGCGCTGGTCGAAGCCTCGGCTCTTGATCGAGCGAATCTCTGGGGTGAAGAGCGAGGTGTGGGATTCGCGGCTGGTGATGACGATGTTGCCTTTGTAGAGGTCCACCTTGAAGGTGCCGTTGACGACGCCTTGCGATTGGGCGATGAAGGCGTCGAGGTCGGCCTTCAGCGGGTGATACCATTCGCCGTGGTAGACCATGTAGGCCCACTTGGCGTCCACGATCTTCTTGAATTGGAGCTCTTCCTTGGTGAGGCATTGCTGTTCGAGGTCGCGGTGGAGCTTAAGGATGACGTGAGCGGCTGGGGCCTCGTAGATTTCGCGGCTCTTGAGGTCCATGATGCCGTCCTCGAACATGTCGATGTAGCCGATGCCGTTGCGGCCGGCGATGACGTTGAGCTGGGCGATGAGCTCGTCGAGGGGGAGGGCGCGGCCGTTGAGCTCGACGGGGATGCCTTCGACGTAGCGGAGGGTGACGGTCTCGCCCTTGTCGGGGGCCTTGCGTGGCGGGACGAGCCACTGCCAGATGTCGTCGGGCAGCTCCTGGTTGAGGTCAATGGCGCCGCTGGCGATTGAGCGGCACCACATGGTCTTGTCGTCGCCGCCGGTGAGCTGCTCTTTGACGGGGACGCCCCATTCGACGCAGAGGGCCTCTTCCTCTTTGCGGGTGAGGTCGAAGTCGCGGACGTAGGCGAGGACCTCCATGTGGGGTGCGAAGAGCTTGAAGGTGTTGTGCATGCGGTACTGGTCGTTGCCCTTGCCGGTGGAGCCTTCCATGACGGCGTCGCAGCCGCGCTTGGCGCCCTCGACGGCCACGATGCGGGCCACGAGCTGGCGGGTCATGGAGGTGGAGACCGGGTAGCCGTTGTAGTCGGAGTTGGCTCGGATGGCCCGCGTGAGCCATTCGCCGACGAACTCGGGCTTGGCGTCCACGAGCACGAGGTCCTTCTCGAAGTTCAGGAGCTTCGCCTTGCGGCGGGCCTCGGCGATCTCGTCCTCGCCCTGGCCGACATCTACGCAGATTGGCACGATGGCCTGGGCCTTGTACTTGCGGCGCAGCATCTCGATGGCCAGGGTGGAGTCGAGCCCGCCCGAGTAGGCCACGGCGACCTTGGTGACCTTGGGCACGGGCGCCTCTTCGACCTTCTTGAGGATTGCCTTGATGTCCATTGCGATAATCTCCTGCCTGAGAACCCTGGGAATCACGAACCAAGAAGCGCGTCGAGCGCGCGCCTGAGTCGGTCCCGCCGCTGGGCGACGAACTCCTTGAGGCGAGCGAGAGCGGCGTCGGCCACGTCGAGCCGGAGGTTGCCTGGCCCGCCGGCGTGGGTGCGCTGGGCGATGCTGGCGCGGGGGTCGGTGGCCTGGAGCTTGTCGAGCGAGGCGGCGACCTGGCGATAGGCGTCGCGGAAGGGCACGCCCTGGGCGACGAGGCGGAGCGCCTCGTCGGTGGCGAAGACCTCGGGGGCGGCCCGGAAGGCGGCCAGGAGGCGCTCCTCGCAGACCTCGAGCTTGCGCACCGTGAGGTCCATCACCCGCACGCAGGCGAGGGTGAGGGCGAGGCCCTGGAGGAAGGGGCGCTTGGTCTCCTGGAGGTCGCGGTTGTAGCCCGAGGGGAGGCCCTTGAGGATGCCGAGCACCTGGTCGTGGCAGGCGAGGATGGTGCTGGTCTTGGCGCGGATGAGCTCGAGGCCGCAGGGGTTGCGCTTTTGGGGCATGATGCTCGAGCCCGTGCACAGCTCCTTGGGGATGATGAAGTAGCCGAACTCTGGCAGGCTGAAGTTGATGAGGTCCTGGGCCATGCGGCTGAGGTCCACTGCGATCTGGGCGCAGGCGGCGAGGACGACGGACTCGATCTTGCCGCGGGAGTTGTTGGCGTAGAGGACGTTGTTCTGGAGCCGCTCGAAGCCGAGGAGCTGGCTGGTGTATTCGCGGTCAATGGGGATGGGGACGCCGTAGCTGGCGGCGGAGCCGAGGGGGCACTGGTCGGCCAGCTCCCAAGCGGTGGCGAGCAGGCGCAGGTCGTCGAGGAGCGACTCCAGCCAGGCGGCGGCCCAGAGGCCGACCGAGGAGGGCATGGCCACCTGGGTGTGGGTGCGGCCGATCATGGGCAGGCGCTCGTGGCGCTCGGCGAAGGCGCGCAGGGTCTCGGCCAGGCCAAAGGCGGCGTCGAAGAGCTCCAGCAGGGCGCCCTTGGCATACACGCGGATGGCGGCGATCACCTGGTCGTTGCGCGAGCGGGCGGTGTGGAGCTTTTTGCCGAGGTCGCCCAGGCGTTCGACGAGGCGGTTCTCGATGGCCGTGTGGCAGTCCTCGTCGGCGGGGGTGACGGTGAAGGAGCCGGCCCGCTGGTCGGCGATGATGGCGCGGAGCTCGGCGGCGAGCTTGTCGGCCTCCTCGCCCGTGAGGATGGCGGCCTTGGCGAGCATGCGGGCATGGGCGATGGAGGCGAGACAGTCGGCCTCGACGAGCTGGCGGTCGAGCAAGTAGTCGTCGCCCGTCGTGAAGGCCTCGAGGTCGGGCTCCACGCGATAGCCCTTGTCCCACAGCTTTGCCATGGCAGGGTTCCGTTCCCTGAATAGAGCTAGGCGGCAGGCTGGCGCTCGCTGCCGGCAACGGGCGCGCCTGCCGCCACGTGGCGCGCCTGGCAGGATTCGGACCTGCGACCTATGGCTCCGGAGGCCATCGCTCTAATCCGCTGAGCTACAGGCGCGCGGCGCCTCAGCTTTGCAGGATGGTATCAGATGCGCGCCACAGAGTCAAGGCCCGCAAAAGGCTGACACGCCCCCAGTTTCCGGTCGTTCGGCCTGTGCAGCCCCGAAGGGGCGAGCTACGATAGCCCAGGGCGAAGCGAAGCCCTGGGAAGATGGGCCATTCCCTCCCGAAGGTTCCAATACCTTCGGGAGGGTAGGGGTCAGGCGCGGTGGCGGGGTGGGGCGTTACCCTCCCGAACGTATTGGAACGTTCGGGAGGGAGGTGGAGTAAGGGCGCGATAGCCCGCGCCTGGGCCCTCTATCTCGCCCTTACAGGGCTGATTCCCTTGCAACCCCAGAGCCAGGGCTTCGCTTCGCTCCGCCCTGGGCTATGATAGAGCGCCCTCTCAGGGCTCCAAGCCACAAGACTGACAAACTGGGGGCGTGTCAGCCGCCAAGGGCGGAGGAAGTAGCTGACGCGCCCCCAGGTTCGGTGGCTCCGTGTGTTGCGGCCCGAAGGGGCGCAACGCCCGGAACCGCCGAAACCGGCGTGTCAGGGGAGTAGGACTTGACAAGGAAAGGCGTTTCGTCTACTCTACTGCGCACCGTCTTGGCGTCATGGACCGGGCGCGCCCAGGGAAGCCTTTTTGGAGGACCGACGATGTGGAGAGTTTGGGTGGCCGCGTTGTTCGCTGCGTCGCTTGTGGTCGGCATGGTCGGTTGCGGCGAGGAAGAGCCGCCCCCGCCGCCGCCGAAGAAGACCGGCGTGGTTGAGGGGATCGTCAAGCAGGCCGGCGACGCGGCGACGAAGGCCGCCGGGGAGGTGACGAAGGGCGTCGAAGAGGCCGTCAAGAAGGCGGTCGAGGAGAAGAAGGAAGACAAGTGAGGTTGCCTTCGCCCGCGCCCGGCGGCCCCCAGCCGCTCGGGGCGCGGTGAGCGCTTGCGGGGCGGGCCTCTGGCACGAGGGACCCGCCCCGCCGCATGTCTGAGAGCGCATCAGGGGCGTCTGCCCCGCGTTACCTGGCACGCGATGTCGCGCGTGAAGGTGGGCACTTTGAGGACAAGGCCGTCCGCCGTCGCCGCGGCCGTGGCCTCGGCCGCCACCGTGCCTTCCCAGGTGTGCCACCAGCGCACGCGGTAGTCGCCCGCGGCGAGACCCTGAACCGTTAGGGTCGCGCCGGGGGTCTGGGCCGGCGTGACGCCCTCGGCGTGGACCTTCCACCAGGTGGACTGGGGGTCCGAGAGCCAGAGGAAGGCGCAGCCGTCGCCCTGGAGGCCGAGGACGCGCAGCCCCTTGTCCGCCGCAGCAGTGGCGGCGCGCAGCTTCCCCGTCGTGTACGGGATGTCCTTCACAAAGGCCGAGACCGGCCTGTAGTGGTGGTACATGTCCCTCTTGTGAACGTCGTCCCACCACCAGGACATGACGGTGCTGGCGAAGCCCGAGAGGGCGGAGGCCCAGAGGCCGTTGTGGAGGTGGGTGTAGTCCTTGTCCTTGTCGTACTCGGGCGCCCGCATGAACCCGTCGTCGGCGAGGCCGAACTCGCTGAAGAGGACGGGTTTGTCTGGCGCGGCCTCGCGGGCCAGCTTGGCGCGCGAGAGCACGCTGGCCACGGCGTCCTTGAAAAGCTCTTTCTCCGCCGGGCGCATGTAGAAGTGGAGGTCGGCCGTGTCGAGCTTGGGATGGCGGTAGTCTTTCGAGGGCGAGTGCCAGGCGCTGTTGCAGCGGATGCGGCGGGCGGGGTCGAGCTTGGCCAACAGGTCGCCCAGCTCGTCGTAGAAGCGCTCGGTGGGGAGGCCGGGGTCCTGCTCGTTGAAGTACTCCCAGGCGGCGACGTGGGGCGAGTGGCCCCAGCGGGCGACGAAGTAGCGGACGAGGTTCCGCCCGTGCTCCAGCGCCCGATCGTAGTGGCGGCTCGTGGCCTTGCGCAGCAGCCGCATGTAGTGGTCGCGGGTGAACATCGTGAGCTGGAGGTAGACGCCGCTGGCCTCGGCGGTCTCGACCAGGGCGTCTAGGATGCGGCAGTCGAGGGGGTTGTAGTGGCCGAGCAGCGGGCGATTGGGGTCGGCCTCCCAGAGAAGTTCGGCGCCGCCCGTGGCCTCCCGCAACGACAGGTCGCGGAGGTACATCGTGCACTTGGCGATGGCGCGGAAGGCCAGGCGGTCGAGCCACCACTGCCCCTCGCGGGTGGTGAACTCGTGCTGAAAAGGCGTCCAGCCCTTCCCGCCCTTGAGCACGATGGGCTCCCTGGCCCCCCCGCCGAGGTCGAGCGCCAGCCCCGCCCCGGTGCTGGTCCGTAGCTTGCCCGTGAGGCGGTACTTGGTGTTGGGCTTGACGGCGAGGGGCCTTGTGGGCTGGAAGGCGATGGTGGCGTCGGCCTCGGCGCTGAGGCCGAGGCAGCGGTCGTCCGAGTGGAAGCCATCGCGGTCGGGCATCGCGGTGATGGGCGGGTTCCAGCCCCAGGAGCGTCCCCAGCCGCTCTTGCGGGCCTCGATGGCCATTGCCCAGTCCTCGCAGCAGCACCAGATGCGGGCGTAGTTGGCCCCGTTTTCCCCCAGCCGCCGCAGCATCTCGCCCTGCTTGTAGGAGTCGGTGATGAAGGCCACGTTCTGCCCGACGGGGAAGAAGGGCGAGCCGTCGTCGAACTCCAGGTAGCGGGGGTCTTTGGCCGAGACGCGGACGTAGCCCTTGCCACTTCGGCTTCGCTCAGTGCCGGCCTCGGCGGGCGTGCACTCGAAGGCCACGGGGGCCGAGCGGACAGTGCCCTCGCGGGTCGTCACCAGGGCAGCAGCCGTCCAGGCGCCCGCCTCGGTGGGCGCGAAGCGCGCGCGCCAGCCGGGCGCGCCGCTGGGATAGAGCCATTCGGTCGGCCGGCCGCTGTGCTGCCGCTGCTCGCGCTCGACGGGCTGATGCCAGAAGGCCGGATAGGCCAGCTTCCGGCCGCCGGGCGCCGTCAGCTCCAGCGACACGTCAATCTCCGCAGCGTCGAAGGGGTTCTCCGCCTGGACGTTGGTGGTGATGGCGAACTCGAGCTTGCCCAGGCGTTTCACCTGTTTTGCCGCGGCCTGGAGGCTGACCTGCCGCTGTGCGGCGCCGGCCTGCCCGGCCACAGCCAGCAGCGCGAGACAGCAGGCTTGCGTGGCGATGTTCATCTTCTTCATTGGGGTCGGCTCCTGAGTGAGAGGCGGCCCGCCAGCCCGAGGGGCGACGGCCAGATGCCCGCGGCAAAGAGGGGGCCTGAGGACGCGCGAGCCTCAATCGTGGCTCGGCAACCGGCAATCGGGAATCGGGAATGAGGGCTCGGCGAGCCCTACTCCCACGGCCTCAGGATCACCTTGGCCGTCTCGTGCGAGGCGCACAGCTCCAGGGCCTCTTGGATGCGGCTCATGGGCATCACGTGGCTGATCAACAGGTCAATGATGGGCGACTCTCGGATGACCTTGACGATGCGGGGGTAGAGGTTGAGGTTGTAGTGCCAGGAGCCGATGATGGTGATGCCGGTGCGGATGAGGTCGGGGCTGACGCGAATCTTCAGTTCGTCGCTACACTCGCCGACGAAGGCCACCTTGCCCCGCCGCCGCGTGGCCTCCAGACAGGTCCGCTGCGCGGCCACCGTGCCCGAGCAATCGAGGGCGCAATCCACCCCGCGCCCGTCGGTGAGCGCCTTGATCCGCTTCACGAGGTCGGCGTCGGCGGGGTCGAGGATGGCGGCGGCGCCCATCTCCTTCGCCCTGGCCACGCGGTACGCGACCGATTCGACCGCGATGACCCGCGCCCCGCGGAAGCGGGCGTTGACGACCGCCCCCAGGCCCACCGGCCCCAGGCCCGTGATGAGCACGGTGTCGAAGGCGCTCACGCCCATCGCCTCGAAAGCGCCCATCGAGGGCCCGAGGCCGCAGATGGCCAGCCCCGCCTTCTCGTAGGGCACGCCGTCGGGGATCGGCGAGAGGAGCCAGGAGGGCTTGAGCACGAACTGCGCATAGGTGGCGCTCCCCTCGCGCGAGCCGGTGAACTCCGCGAAGTTCACGACGTGCTGGCAGTGGATGTAGTCGCCAGCGATGCACAGGGCGCATCTGCCGCACGGGTACTGCGGCTGCACCACCACGCGGTCGCCCGGCCTCACCTGGCACGGCCGGGCGACCTCGGCGACCTCGCCCACCGCCTCGTGGCCGAGGAAGTCCGCCTTGTGCCCGCCGACAAACATCTTGTATTCGGTGCACATCGGCGTCGCCAGCACCTTCACCAGCGCCCAGTCCTCCTTCGGCCTGGGGTCCGGCACCTCCACCAGTCCAGCCCTCCGCTCGCCCAGGATCACCGCCTTCTTCATTGGTCGTTGGTCTCCTCATCGCAGTGGCCCGCGAAGCGGGCAACCCAGCAGTGGCCCAGGGCCCCCCTGCGGTGGCCCCCTCGACTTGGCCCGGGGCGGGCTCTGGGCTACGGCTCAAACGCGCCCTTCGGGGGCTCAGTCCATCCCAGAGCTATGGTCGCCCCTTACCCTTTCCCTTGGGTTTCTGGGGGTCGGGGCGGTCGTAGCCCTTGGCGTAGTCGGCGCGGCAGCGCAGCTCGGTCTCGTCGGGGTGCTCGCCCAGCTCTTTGATGAGGGCCGCGTGCATGGCCTCGACGCGGGCCTTGTGCTCGGGACGGTCGGCAAGGTTGGTGAACTCGCCTGGGTCGTTGGCGAGGTCGTAGAGCTCGCGCTGGGCGGGATGCTCCTTGTCGGGCGGGGTGTGGTAGACGTATTTGAACTGCCCGGCCCGTAGCATGGCGAAGCCCGAGGCGATGTTGTGGGCGTAGTATTCGCTGACGGCCATGTCCTTCCAGGGCGTCGCGGGGTCATCGAGCCAGGGGCAAAGCGAGGCGCCGTTCCAGTCCTCGCCCACCCTTGCGCCGGCGAGGTCGGCGATGGTGCGCACGAGGTCGAGGAGGGAGCAGGCGCCGGCGCGGCGCCCGCCGCCCTTCCAGCGCTCGGGCCAGGAGATGATGAGAGGCACCCTTGCGGCGTGCTCGTACATGCAGTTCTTCCACCACAGCCCGTGCTCGCCCATGTTCTCGCCGTGGTCGGTGGTGTAGACGATGGCGGTGTCGCTGGCGAGGTCGCTGGCGGCGAGGGCGGCGAGCACCTTGCCGATCTCCTCGTCCACCCATTGCGTGAGGCCGTGGTAGAGCTCGCGGCCCCTGCGGACGAGTTCGGGGTCGGTCTCGACGACGCCGAAGCCGCGGCGCAGGTGGTGGTAGTTGAGGGGCTGGGCCTCCACGTGGCCAGGGGGAAGGACGGGCATTGGCACCTTGCCCTTGTAAGGCTCCCAGTAGGGCTCCGGCACGATAAGGGGAAAGTGAGGGGCGAGGTAGCCGAGGAAGAGGAAGAACGGCTTGTCGGTGCGGCGGCGCTTGGAGAGGAAGTCGAGGGCGCCGGCGGTCACGCGGCGGTCGTGGGGCAGCACGCCGCCGTCGCCTGGGTGGAATTGTGAGAAGCGGCTGTCGCGCGCGGCCACGTTCACGCGCGTGTCGTCTGCCGCGCGGCGGCCGCCGCGGCCGGTCATGTGGCTGGTGTTCATGTTGCCGCCGATCTCGACGAAGCCGTAGCGGCAGGTCGCGTCGTAGTGCTGCTTGCCGCAGAGGAACGACTCGTAGCCCGCGGCGTTGAGCGCGCGCGGCAGCGACGGGTAGTCGGCGCTCGGCAGCCAGCAGTTGTTGCTCCACGCCCCGATGCGGCTGATGTACTTGCCCGCGGTGAAGGCCAGGCGCGCGGGCACGCACAGCGGCGAGGGCGTGTAGGCCGACTCAAAGACCACGCCGCGCTCGGCGAGCCGATCTAGGTTTGGCGTGCGGGCCAGCTTGCTCCCGTAGCAGCCCGCCACGCTCGCGTTGTGCTCGTCCGACATAATGACCAGGATATTCGGCGGGCGCTCGCGGCGTGCGGGCGCCGCGGCCAGCCAGCGATGGCCCAGCGCTGCCGCAGCCGCTGCCGCCCCGGTCCCCAGGAAGCGTCGGCGGGTGAACCCCGGCCTGCCGTTCACGTGCGGCCTCCTGTTCCCGTCATCGCCCGTGTTCTCAACGCCGCCCGCGTGCTCACAAAGGACGCCGCGGCAGTATAGCGCCCCGAACTGGGGGTTGCAAGGGGCGCTTCTGCGTGGGCGCGCGCAATCTCCCAGGC
>Ga0101944_10000953_pt1 | contig 71296 bp, 63 predicted proteins | sample DewCreD2012metaG_FD_75245 | JGI IMG/M metagenome (GOLD analysis project Ga0101944, IMG submission 75245) | Hot spring sediment bacterial and archeal communities from British Columbia, Canada, to study Microbial Dark Matter (Phase II) - Dewar... ... | reverse complement strand
GGTTTTGGCCAGCGAGGAATGATTGTGTCGCCTCCCAAAGCCGGAAAAACGACTATTCTTAAAGAAATGGCGGCCGGTATTGCCGAAAACTACCCCAAGGCGCATCTGATGGCAGTTTTAATAGGCGAAAGGCCCGAGGAAGTGACAGATATGAGTCGTTCAGTCAAAGGAGATGTCATAGCCAGCAATTTTGATGAAGCGCCAGAGGCTCAAACGAGAGTGGCAGAAATAGGTCTGAATCGGGCAAAGAGGTTAGTTGAGCTTGGAAATGATGTGATTATTCTTCTTGACTCTATTACCCGGCTGGCTCGTGCTTATAACCTTTGTGTTAATCCCTCAGGGCGGACTCTTTCTGGAGGTTTTGATCCGGCTGCCTTGTATCCTGCTAAAAGATTTTTAGGAGCAGCTAGGAAATGCGAGGATGGAGGGAGTCTGACGATTATCGGGACTGCTCTTATTGATACGGGAAGCAGGATGGACGATCTTATCTATGAAGAATTCAAAGGTACTGGTAATATGGAGCTGCACTTATCGAGAAATCTTCAGGAGCAAAGAATTTTTCCGGCAATTGATATAGAAAAATCAGGCACAAGACATGAGGAGTTAATTCTTCCTTCTGCCGTCTTGAAGAAAATTGTCACTTTAAGGCATATGTTTTCTCTTTTGGGAGAAGGGGGAGAGCGGATGCAGGCTTTGATAGACAGACTTCTTAAAACCCGCAACAACAAAGAATTTTTGGAAAATTTGAACCAGGGATAAAAATATCATCCTAATGAGAAAACCTGTTATCAAATTAGATCCGCTTTTATTTTTCCTAAAGAATTTCTTTAATGATCTTAAAGAATGGCTTTCTTTTCTCTTTCGCTTCAGTAAAAAAAGATTGATCATAGGCGCAGTTAACTTTGAACAAGGCAAAGATATTTTTGTTGATATTCTTCTTGCAAAAAGAGGCCGTTACCGTGTGCACTTTTTAAATATTTCCTTCCTTTTTATTATTGCCGGTGCAATTGTCGGCGGGCCGGTGATAGCTGATTATTATCCGACTATTGAAAAGAGCCAATATAACAGTACAGAAGATGAAACAGCCGCCTCGACCTTAACTATGTCTCTGGAGGATACGGCTACGACAACTGCACTTTCCGATAAGCCGAGGTTTGAAATTTTTGATTATGAAGTGGTGGAGGGTGACACTTTAGGAAAAATTGCAGAAAAATTTGGTGTTTCTATCGATACAATCAAATGGGCTAATAGTCTTAAGACTGAAAAGCTAGTGCCGGGACAGACGCTTCGTATTCCGCCTGTGACAGGAATTGTTCATAAGGTAGCACCGGGCGACACTATTTATTCTTTAGCAAAGAAATACAAATCAGATCCACAGAAAATCGTTAATTTTCCAGCCAATGATTTTTCTGATCTTGATACTTTTGCTTTAAATATTGGTCAAACACTTTTTATACCCGACGGCGTCATGCCGGAGGCAGCACCTATTTATAAGCCCGCTCCAGTGCCACAGTTTATTGCTGGAACTGGAGGCAAATTTATCTGGCCCGCCCAAGGGATAATCACCCAATATCCCGTTTCCTACCATATGGCTGTTGATATTGCCAACCGAGCGGCGCCGCCGATTGCCGCGGGAGATGCCGGAGTGGTTTCTTACGCCGGATGTTTACGTTATGGATATGGATGTCACGTGATTATAAATCACGCAGATGGATACCAGACCCTTTACGCTCACCTTTCTTCATATAACGTTTCACCGGGTCAAAGCGTCGGGCGAGGACAAGTGATAGGAAAGATGGGTTCAACCGGAAGGTCAACCGGCACTCATCTTCATTTTGAAGTGAGAAGGAATGGTGTACTTCTTAATCCTCTTTCTTTCTTAAAATAGATATTTTTTGGTAAAATGCATTAGCTTGAGTCTGTTTGGGCCTATAGGTAAGTGGTATACCGCTATCTTCGCATGATAGAGTCGCCAGTTCGATTCTGGCTAGGTCCACAGGAAGCGGGCACCGTATCAAAACTGGCACCTGCTAACATTGTTTCTAATTGATATATTGTACCAAACTCTGTTTAAATGGGGTATATAAAAAATATTCCTGTCCTAAATGCTTATCAACCCATTCTGTAATCAGAAAAACCAAGCGCGGTCATTCAATAAGGTATCATTGTAAGTCTTGTAAGAAATATTTTTCAATAAATACCTACTGGATTAATAGAAAAGTAATCCTGTCTGATCACCTTGACGGTTTATCTTTCAGAAAATTAGCCTCTAAATACAGTATCTCTCCTATGAAAGCATGGAGAATATGTGAGGAGGAATTAAAAAAGCTTCCTAATAATAACCAGTTCACCTTCAATTACTGTAATCGTTTCTCTAGCATCTTTGTCTTTGATGGTAAATACTTCAATGTAGCAGATCAGAAGTATGACTTTGTTCTCTTATGGGGGTAGACTATTTCAGGCATGATATTCCCATATTTACACTTGCTCCTTTTAAAAACTACCATGCATGGGCTAGGTATTTCTCATATTTCAGAATCATTAATCATCATCCTGAACTGTTGGTATGTGATGATAATGTAAACCTGAAATTGGCAGCAAAATCATGTTTTCCCTCTGTTCGTATTCAGACGTGTTTTAATCATTTTAAGGAGAATATAAGACGGAACTTGAAAACGCGATCGGATGATACCTATAAAGATTTCATGAAGAAAATCGAAACAGTTTTTGATGCGAAATACAATGATGAGGCCTTAAATAAGAAACTGCGCGTTTTGTATGACAACTACCATATTGATCCTGTCTGTCTATCTATACTTACAAATATTGAGAGATATAGAAAAGAACTACTTGGTTATCGGCATATTCCGCAATCACCGGTTACTACAAATATTACAGAAGGATTAAACGCTCATTTAGAAACAAGACTTATTGCTTTAAGATCTTTTCAATCAGTAAAGTATGCCAGTCTTTGGCTTAACGGATATATTCTTAAAAGAAGATTTACAAAATTTACAGACTGTCGTGGTAAATTTAGGTTTCTTAATAGTAAATGTGGGGTTGAGATGACAAAAAAAGAGCGGGTTAATCTACCGCTTCTTTTCTAATTCCTAGGTGCCGTTTTTGATACGCTTCTTAATGTGGACCGGAAGAGATTCGAACTCTCAACCTCTTCGATGCCATCGAAGCGCGCTACCGTTACGCTACCGGCCCTTTCTAAGTTTTAATATTTTACCAAATTAGATTAATTTGTCTAATCGGAATAATTATTCAGATTTGTTTATGACGAAATTTCCCATGACCAGCATATCTATTCCTGATCGCATAAAGGTAGAGTAGGCATCAGCGGGCGTATTCACCATTGGTTCACCTTTTAAATTAAAAGAAGTATTAAGAAGAAGGGGGACGCCGGTTTTTTTGTAAAAAGCAGAAATAAGCTTGTAGTAAAGCGGATTGGTTTCTTTAAAAACCAGTTGCGGCCTTGCGGTGTTGTCAGCATGGTTAATCGCCGGAACTTTTCTTTGCCACTCTTTTTTTACCGGCACGACATAAAGCATGAAACGGAGAGGATAATGATTTACCAAATCATTGCGGTTCCTGTCGCGAATTTCCTTCCCGATAGCGCTCGTCACCTTGGCGCTTTTGGGAGACCTTCCTTTCGCACTACCCGCAATGTTCGACATATCAAATACCATATCTGCTTTTTCTGCCAAAACAGATGGCGCAAAAGGCCGAAAGGCTTCACGGAATTTTACTTTGGCGTTTATGATATCTTTCATTTTCGGATTTCTAGCGTCTGCTAGAATGCTTCGATTGCCTAAAGCTCTTGGTCCCCATTCAGAACGACCTTGCATCCAACCAACGACTCTTTTTTTTATGATGGCAGAGGCGATAAAATCAACAAGTTTTTCATCAGTCAATTTTTTATATTTTATATTTTCTTTTTTGAGAAATTGCTCAATTGATTCATTGTCCCATTTTTGTCCAAGATAAGCATCAGATAAAATTTTGCGTTTTTTATTATCCAAAACATGATGATAGGCATACAAAGCCGCACCCATTGCTCCGCCAGAATCTCCAGCTGCAGGTTGGATGTAGATATTTTTAAAACCTGCCTCTTTCAAAATCCGGTAATTGGCAACGCAATTTAAGGCAACACCGCCGGAAAGACACAAAACATCCGTTTTGGTTTCTTTTTTGAGAGCATAAGCCATATTAAGCAGGATTTCTTCGGTGACTACCTGAATGCTGGCAGCAATGTCGGCTGCTTTTTTGGTCACAAGATAAGATTTTGCTGGTTGAACAGGTTTTCCAAAAAGATCAATAAATTTATTCGAATAACTGTGTTTATCAGAGTATTGGAAGGTAAAATATGAGAAATCTAAAGAAAAACTACCGTCGTTATGAAGTTTTACGATTCGCCAAATTTTATCTACCCATCTTGGTTTTCCATAAGGCGCCAGACCCATGACTTTCCATTCGCCTTCGTTTACTTCAAAACCCAAAAAAGCGGTGAACGCAGAGTAAAGAAGGCCCAGAGAATAGGGAAAATAAATCTCTTTTATGATTTTTATCTTGTTTTCTTCGCCTATACCTATGGAGGCAGTTGTCCATTCACCCACGCCGTCGACTGTCATAATGGCCGCTTTTTTGAAAGGCGATGGGTAGAACGCTCCGGCAGCATGAGAAAGGTGATGTTCTGAAAAAAGAATCTTTGTTTTTTCAACTTTAAGATAGGAAGCGATTTCTTCCTTAATCCAAAGTTTTTGCGTCAGCCATACCCGCATAGCCTCACGAAACATAAGGTAGGAGAAGGGATAAGTTGAAAACGCAGAAATAAGTATGCGGTGAAATTTACGGAATGGTTTTTCATAAAAAACAACATAGTCAATTTGTTCACTAGTTATTCCACCTTCTTTTAGGCAAAAATCTATCGCTTTTTTGGGAAAGGAAGAGTCATGCTTTTTGCGAGAAAAACGTTCCTCCTCACCTGCAGCAATAATCTTGCCGTTATTAAGCAGGACCGCCGCTGCGTCATGGTAATAGCAAGAAATGCCAAGAATCTTCATTTTCTAAATTTTCCTCGCGTATAAAACTTTTTCGGAAAGTTTTATTACTTTTTTAACTCATCTAATCTGATTTTTCTAGAATTGTTCTTTTAATTGTTCCATAGTTACAGATTGTTTTTCCTTGTTTCTCCATGTCGTAGAATGGTTTGCCTTTATTTCCAAAACATCCTTAAAAAAGCCAAAGATGATTCCAATAGGCAATAAGATGACAAAGTAAAAAAAAGTGAGGATAATTCGCGACTGGAAAATGCCGATATGGTGAGCGATAATTTTCCATCGGTTCCAAATCCGCTTGATAATTTTCATATTTTAAAACAGGGTGTAGATAAACGGGGCAACTGCTGATCCTTGGGCAAAAATCATAAGAAATCCTAAAAAAAGAAGAATAACTATCATAGGAGTAAGCCACCACAATTTTTCTTTCCAGAGAAATGAAAGGAGTTCACCGGCTATACCCATTTTCCCAAAGAAGCTTTTAAACATGTGTATAATATATCTAAATTTAATAATTTGCACAAGGATGGTAAAAAAACATTTTATAGTAGCTTTTGTCTCTTTCTTTTTTTCGCTTGTTTTGGTAGAAATTTTTCTTGCTCGGTTTTTTCCTCAAAAGACTTACAAGGCCTTGTATAAAAAAGCCATTTCCTGTTTTACCGAAGGTATAAATACAGTTTTTACTCTTAAACCAAATTGTAGTTTTTCTTTGACTGACTATGAAACAAAGGAAGTTTTTGAAACCCGTACAAATTCTTTAGGTTACAGAGGTTATGATTTTGAGGTTAAAAAAAGGTTCGGGGAGAAAAGAATACTTATTTCCGGCGATTCGTTTATTTTGGGTTTTGGCGTGAAAGATGGCGATATGGTTAGTTATGTTCTTGAAGAAAAGTTGAAAAAAATCAGTTCAACCAATCCATTGAAAGGAGCAAGCGTCATCAATGCCGGTTACGCAGGAGGATTTGGGCCGGATGGTTATTATCTTCATCTTAAAGAAAAAGGGATGAGTCTTTCACCAGATCTTGTGGTGTTTAGCGTTTTTGTTTTTAATGATTTCTCCGATATGGAAAATAACGAGTGGTTTGGAGTGGGAAAATACGGACAGCCTCGTAAAATAGTTTCCAAAACAATAATGGTTGATGATAGGGGAGTTCTTTTGCCGAAAGACATCCCCATAGTTTACCGTTTACCGATTATCCGCGAAAGCCATCTTGCAGTTTTTACAACCAAGGCTTTTTCTCAAATAAAAGAAAAGATAAATCATTATTCAGACTTAATCAGGTTTAAAATCAGCCTTCCGGTTATACCTTCTGGTGAGGCTAAAGACAGTAGTCTTCCAGCCGCATACGAGAGAAGCTGTCTTTTTGGAGAGATTTGTCACCGGAAAAATTTACACCTTTACAGCGATTTGCTTGCAACGATTTTAGCTAGCAGGGAAATGGTTGAAGACCAGTTTACAGACAATAAATCGCACTTTCTCGTGCTGATTATTCCTGCGGATTTTCAGATTTATCCAGAAGCCCTTTCTAAATATGGGGATTTTACCGGTATTCCATTGAATGCGGCAGAGATTGATAATCCTAATCCGCAAAGGAAAATAAAAGAAATACTTTCTTGGGAAAAAATCTCTTACATTGACCTTCTGCCTGTTTTTCGGGAAAATAAGAAGCGGCTTTATTTTATGGAAGATGGCCATTGGAATAAAGATGGACATGAAATAGTCGCAGAGGAGATAAAAAAGTGGATAGAGAAAAATTACGGGAATTAATAAAATGACAAAGGACAATCTTTTTATTAAATTGGTGATTTTTACAGTTTGCAATAATAATTTGCAGATATATCTAATAAAAGATAAATTGCCGGAAGAAAAATTTAACGGTGATTTGACTTTAAATCAAGTTGCGGAAAGCATTTACAAAAAAACAATCGGAAGCATCACAAAAGACATTTATCTTGAACAGTTATATACTTTTAATCCGCAAAAAATTTTGCCAGTATCAGTGGTTTATTATATTTTGGCGCCATACGCCATTTTTCCCGATGATAAGAAGGTGAACTTATTTAAAATAAGCGATTTATCAACTAATATTGCTGATTATGAGATAATAATGTATGCAGTTAAGAGATTACGGTGGAAGATTGAGTATACAAATGTAGTTTATAGCTTATTGCCGCCTGAATTTACTCTTGGCGAGCTTCAAACCATTTATGAAACTATTTTGGGGAAAAATTTGGACAAACGTAATTTCCGAAGGAAAATATTATCATTAAATTTGCTTAAAGCAAGCGGCAAGAAGCGAAGGGGAGTAGTGGCTAGGCCGGCAGCCGTATATGAGTTTAAAAGAAGAAGGCCAGAGATAGTAAAGGTGTTTTGATCGTTTATGGTTTATTGGGATCAAAAAACAAAAGAAAAAATTAGGAAAGGTTATTTTTCTGCGGTCTATTTCAATAGGACCAAATATATCCTTGAAAAGGAAAAAAATTATAAAGTCGTTACTATGCAGATTTTTCAGAAAAAAGACGGAGCAATTCTTTGCGGAGTAAACGAGGTGATCGAGTTATTAAAGATAGGAACAGGATATTATCAAGGAAAAAAGTGGATCAACAAATGGAATGAAGTTACGCTAAAAACTCTTAAAGACGGCGACAGGATTAGTGCTTGGGAGACGGTGATGCATCTTAGCGGTCCCTACCTTTATTTTGCCCATCTTGAGTCGCTTTATCTTGGAATTTTGTCAAGAAGGACATTAGTTGCAACAAACACAAAAAAAATCGTTGATGCTTCTTTCGGCAAGCCGGTGATTTTTTTTGGAGACCGCTTTGATCATTTTTTTAATCAAGAAGGAGACGGATATGCTGCTCATACAGGCGGGGCTTTTGGTGTATGCACACCGGCTCACGCCGCTTGGTGGAACGGTCAGGCGCAGGGAACAATTCCGCATTCACTGATAGCTATAAACTTTGGAGACACTGTAAAAGCCGCAGAGCTTTTTGAAAAATATTTTGAAAAAAACAATTTTCGCATTATTGCTCTTGTTGATTTTGACAATGATTGTGTTAAGACAGCGCTTGAAGTCGCTTATGCCTTAAAAGATAAACTTTGGGGAATAAGGCTTGATACGGCAGAAAATATCGTGGACAAATCCATAAAATTGCAAATGAATAAAGATAATTCTTTGGATGATAAAAATCGAAAGTATTACGGCGTTAATCCTACACTGGTGAAATTGGTGAGGAGAGCGCTGGATAAAGAAGGATTTACCCATGTAAAAATTGTGGTTTCCGGCGGTTTTAATGAGCAAAAAGTGAAGTGGTTTGAAAAAGAGAAAGCACCGGTTGATTTTTATGGAGTGGGGTCGGCAATTGTCCATGGAGAAAATGATTTTACGGCTGATGTGGTAATGGTAGAAGGAAAAAAGGTCGCCAAGGCGGGGCGGGAATATAAAGAAAATCCCAGATTAAAATCTGCCTCTTGATTTTCTTCTTCTGTTTTAGTATCGTGTGTTTACCTTAATAGTGTAAAAAACACACTATATGGAAAAAGATGGAATACGGTGCTTTTGAAAAAGTCCCTAGGGAAGAAAGAAGTTTTTCTTTCCGAGATAAATTTGTTTTTGCAGCGATAAAGACAGCTTTATTTGCAAGCATTACTTATTTAATGGAAAGGAGAAAGATATGGCTAAAAAAGCGGTAATCGTGATTGACATGCTTGAAGATTTTGTCTATGGACCGCTTAAAAACGAACGGGCCCAAAAAATTATTCCCAAGATTAAAAAAATTCTTGCCTTTGCCAGAAAAAATAATTGGCTGGTGATTTATGCCAATGACGCCCATTATCCCGGAGATCCGGAGGAAAAAGTCTGGGGTAAACATGCGATGGCGGGAAGCCGTGGTGCTTCTGTGATTGAGGAACTTGCGCCCCAAAAAGGAGATTTTGTGATAGGTAAAAGGACTTACAGTGGTTTTTATGAGACTGGCCTTGATCTTCTTCTTCGACAAAATGGGATAAAGGAGGTTATTATGACAGGTCAGCATACACATATTTGTGTTCGGCATACATCTGCTGACGCTTTTGTTCGCGGCTACCAAATTACCGTCTTAAAAGACTGTGTTGAGTCTTTTACCGATAAGGATCATAAAAGCGGTTTAGAATATCTTAAAATGTGCTATAAAGCGAAAATAGTCGGGATTGATGATTTATTAAAGGATTAAAATTGCTTTTCTAAGTGTATTAGGCTATACTACAGTAAGTTTAGAGGTCTAGTTAGTTCCAAGGCATACTCAAGGTTTTTACCCCAAGGGCATCCTGGAATCAAAAAGACCAGAAGAAAAGGAGGTGAATTCCAGGATGCAAACTTCAAGTTTTTCTGATCAAACCTTAGTCTGTAAGGATTGCGGCAAGCAGTTCGTTTGGACTGCTGGTGAGCAAGAATTTTACAAGCAGAAAGGTTTCGAGAATCCACCTTTTCGCTGCAGCGAATGTCGTGAAAAAAGAAAGATGGAGCGGATGAACAACAGACAGATGACCAAAATCATCTGTAGTAAATGCGGTAAAGAAGATGAGGTGCCTTTTGTTCCTAGAAAAGGGACAGGAGTGCTTTGCCGTAACTGTTTTGCTGCTGAAAGGCAAAATAAATCAATGCAATCATAAAGTTTATTGATTTTAGAAGCCCCGCCTTATAAAGGCGGGGCTTCTATTTATTTTTCTCTACCAATTCTTCTGATTAATATTGTCAATATTGTCAATATTATTATTTCCGCAAAAAGAAGAATCACTTTCAATTTATTTGGTTGATAAATGAATTCTACGGTATGTTCTCCTGGTGAGGCTGGCACGGCAAGGTAAAAAGGAAAAACAGCATATATATTTACCTTCTGTCCGTCAATTTTTGCCTGCCAATTGGGATGGTAGCTCATCTTAAACATGATTGAGCAGTTTTTGCAATTGTCGGGAACTTCGATTGTTGCAGAGTAGGATTGTAAATTTATTTTCTCATTTTTTATTTTACCCGAGACTGTTGCTTCCGGAAAAATAAAGGGGAAATCAGCAAAAATATTTAATTTTTGTTCTGCCTTGTCTCCTTTATTTAACAAATCAAAGTAACTTACTTCATCGGTCATCTCGATTGCCTTTTGCATTCCGGTAGGAATTTTGGCTTTTTTTTCAACAGAAATAACAGGATGCATTTTCCACCGTCTGGAATAGCTGCGGTGCCAGAGATGAACAAGATTAATAAAATTAGTTTTATCTGACTTGACAAACATTGGTGAGGAAACAATATCAAACCAGCCGGAAGTAGGCACTTCGTAAAGTTCAAACGGGCCGAATTTCTGAGAGAGTTTTGCTTCTTTGGGAAAGGATTGGTTTTTGGGAGCAACGATATACCGGATATTAAGAAGATCATAGTCTTCAAGCACTCTTTCATCAAAATTCTGCTCATTTTCGCTCAACATCGACCAAGTTTCCGGCAGAAACTGGCTTACGTCAAAACCGTTTATGCCTAATAGCATGTACATTTCTGTAGAGCCTAGGCGGAAATCTTTGCCCCAATTGCCGGGTCGTCCTGCATAGAGTCTAGCTAAAGGAAGAGAATTTAAATTTGAAATCAGATTTTCAAAATTCTTTTTGTCGTAAAGATAGGCTTTGTTGGCTTGATCAATCCATTTGTTATTGAGTGAAGCGTAGTTTATAGTCTGCCTGATGGTAAAATAACTTAAAAGTATAATTGTTCCAGCTGCCATTAGGTAGAAGATAATATTTTGGTAGATTACCCATTTTTTAGCAAAAATAATTTTTTTGAAAATTAAATTTAATGCGCTTTTTATTATATGAAATATGTAATTTAATCCTGCCGGTAGAAGGAAAATTGCCGCTATTTGTACACCGACAATAAAACGATGCTGATGAAAATCATTCATTCCCGGAATAAGATTGATTAGTCCTCCCCAGGTGGTGCGGCCAAAATAAAGAATTAGCCACATCGCAAAAATTAAGGCAAAGGGAAAAAGTCGGGTGTTTGCCAAAATCGTAAAAAATCCTATGATTGTTAAAATCGTTACGACAGGTATCCTGCCCCAGTCAAATATTTCACCTTGAAAAAGTTGTCTGATTACCTCAAACCAGCCGTAAGAATCAAATTTCCAGATTGGATCCCAGAAGGAAATAATATGGTAATCATTGTAGAGAAAAACAGGAATGATCCAATAAGCGAGAAAAAAAACAACTATGGCAAAAATTGCCATAAGGTTTTTTACCCTTTTGACTATATGGGTTTTTTTCAAGTCAAAAAAGAGGAAGGGTAGTGTAGAGATAAGAGCGATTATTCCCATTCCTAGATGTCCGGCAGTAGTTAAAGTGAGGAAAATAGCAGAAAGAAAAAGGTTATTTTCTTTAAGCGATTTAAGCGATTTAGGTAGTTTAGTTAAAGAGTTATAAGAAACAGTAGAGAAAGTCCGGTAAGCAAAAGCTAATCCTATTGGAAAAAAGATCATTGAGTAAAGTTGTGAGGTTAAACCATAACCGCGCCAAAGGAAGCTAGGAGGATCAATACCATACAGTCCATCAGTTGAGAAATTGCTAGCAAAAAAAGCAGTGAGTGCTGAAAGTATGGCATTCACTCCAATAAGTCTTAAAGCAATAAAAACAGACAGAGGAAAAAAACAAAGAAGCAAATATTTAGACAGATTATAGTATTGATAGAGCGAATAGTTAATATTAAAAATTGAAGTTAGCGGTTTTACGATTAATTGATAAGAGGAGACAGTGGCTATTTGCGGAATGTGGCTGTAATAAAAAGGTAAAGGATAACCCTCGGCCCAAGCAGTGACATTGTGATCTACCAGGTTTGGCAGACAAGATAAAGAAAGCGGACAGCCGTAATTTTCCCATACCCAATTAGTTCGGGTAATCAGTGAGTACTGAAAGATATTGTCATTGGGATCAGCGAGAATTTTGATTTCCGGGAAGTTAAGCCATAGATGGAAGATGATGGTAGCGCTTAAGATAATCCAAGCTAAAATATTGGAAAAGTTTTTTTTCATAATTTGCTTAATTAATCTAGCGATAAAGTATCGGATTAAACCAGTCTGCGTGATCGCTGTTTATACCGTCTCCCGCATCAGTAACTATAAGTTCGAGCGTTTTAACTTTACTTATATTAAGCTCAAGATGCTGGGGAAAATCAAACCTACCCATTTTTTTACTGGTAAAAAGTTCTTTACCGTCACCTACAACTTTAAAGATCACGCTAGCGGGAGTTGGTGCATTTGTATCGACACCATAGTCACTGGTAAACTTAGTAAATTTTCCTCCGATATCAAAAGTGATATTTGAATTAGCATGAGTGCCAAAACCTTTACGGTAGAAAAAATAATCGTCGGAAAGCCTGCTCCATGATTTCCAAGAATGAGAGGAAACAGTCGCGCGGTTTACCTGTAGAGTGCCGTAATCTTGCTTTGAGGAAATAGGTTTAAATTTGGTAAGCGACACTTGACCTTTGACTATGTAAGAAAAATTTCCCATTAAAAATGCGGCTGCCATGAAGACAAAAGGAATAAAAGCGATAAAAAGGGGAATTTCCAAAATCACATATGCTAAAAGAAGGAAAAAAAGAATGATGTGAAGATAAGAATTAAGAATTGTCAGTGCGGGAGTAGTCAGCCGATAGAGAGTATAAATACCGTTTTGCGGATAGTTAATGGTAAGTCCTGTATGGATGTTAAGAAAAATTGCCGCGGTAAGCAAAGCATAAACAATCCAGAAATAATATTCGGCGAATTTTTTACCCTTATTATTTTTTGAAGCGCTTTTTCCCAAAAAAGGATAGGAAAATAAAAGCAGTACTATAACAGGATAGCTGTATCTCTCATGGCTTTGGGTGGTGAAAAGAAAAAAGGCAAAGATGGCAAGGGAAAGGGCGAGCAAAAAATTTCTCGGTGTTGGTTTGAAATTAACTAAAAGACAAAGAAGAAGATAAAAGCCGGAAAAGATTATAAGACCAGTAGTTTTAGCGTTAAGGATGCCTACTGTTATAATTTTATCAATTATTTTCATGCCGGAGGCGTTTGAAACTATCCACCAGAGATTATGCGCATTTAACGAAAGCCAAGGAAAATAGTCGTTGTTAACTGTTAAAAGAATCAAAACTCTTTCCATGTCACGGGCAATAACAAAAGGAAGACAAATGAGAAAAAAAACAGCCGTTGACGTAGCTAATGATCTTACAAGAGTTTTTAGGTCAAAATAACGAAGGATGAAAAGAAAAAATAATGGAATAAAAATAATATTTTGCAGTTTCATAAGCGTGCCGGCGGTAAAGATCGCCGAGGCTAAAAGAGGACGGCGGTAAAAAAGAAGAATGACGGCCACAAGCGTAAAAATGAGACCAAACGATTCGACTTGACCCCACAAAGCAGAATCTATGATAACAACAGGATTTAAGAAAAAAACAGCAGATAAAACAAGCGGAAGATTGATTTTTAACTTTGACACACTTTTTCCATTGCGACTTTCTTTTTCAAGGTTATTTATTGTTGTGCGGGTAGGGGTTTTTTCTTGAGTATTGTTTGCAAGTAAAAAAAGTTGCGCTCCTAATTTTTTTAATTTTTCTTTTTGCGAGAAAAACCAGTAGATTAGACAGGCAATAGCGATATCAGCACCAATTGCGACAGATTTGGAAGCTAAGAGAAAACCAAAATTATTCTCCATCCAAAAAATGTTGTAATCATGGGGATTGCCAATCAGACTGTAGAATTTGCCCATAAACCAAAGCACGTAGATAAAGCCCGGCGGATAGTTTATATTGGTGTTATGGGCTGTCCAAACAATACCGTGATCTATTGCCGCCAAACTCCATGATTTCCAGAAGGCAATATCTGCCATAAATCCACTGTTGCCTATTAGAAGTAGACGAATAATAAGACCAATTAAAATGACAACAAAAAAAAGATACATTTTATGGTTTATAAAGAAATTTTAACAGAAATATAAAGGGTATAAAATATTGATATGATGGAAAAGAATCTTAAAATAGTTATCCGATTTTATCTTTTTCCGATTTTTATTTTTCTAACTTCATTCATTTTTTATCAAATATACCTTTATGAGCTTCCTGTGCGTTATTGGGATGAAGCAAGATGGATAAGAAGAGGTTACTTTTTTGAATTATTCATAAAAAAAGATTTTACTAATCCTTTATGGCAGAACTATTATTCTTATGACCAGCCGAAAATGGCTAATTATTTTTTTGGAGCAGCTTTGTATCCTTTTTATCTTAAAGAAAAAAATAGGAAAAGGAAACGATTATGATATGGGAGAATTTTTGTTTGAACATAATTTCGACATGATAGGTAAAAAAGGAATTCAGTCAGCAAATTTTATCAATTGGGAAAATTTTGATAAAAAAACACCCCAGTCTTTACTTATCGAATACGGCAGTGGTTTTGCAAAAACTCTCAATCTTATCTACAAGGCAAGAGCTGCCAACGCTTTTATCCTTGCTTTGGTTATTATTTCCGCCTATTTTATTGTGCTTTTCACGTTTGGAGACTTGGCAGCAATATTGACCGTCTTTTTTTATGCGACGAATAACATATTAATCACTAATTCTTTAGTGGCGCATTCCGAACCTTTATTTTTGCTGTTTTTTAACCTCTCAATTTAGTGTCTTATATTTATTTTTGAAAAAAAGAAAGCGTGTTTTGCTTTTATCGGTTTTGCCCTTTTTGCCGCATTGGCAACAGCAACTAAATTAAACGGGTTAGTGCTTTTCATTATTTTTTTCTTTACTTACGGAATAAAGTCTGTGATCAGAAAGAAAATTAAGATGGGTTTGCTGAAGATAGTTTTAGTAAATCTTTTAGGAATAAGCTTTTTTATGCTGTTAGACCCGTATATTTATAAAGATTCCTTTGGTCACAGCTTAAAACTTTTCGTTTATAGATATGAAGTTGCCAAGTGGCAGAAAGGAGAAGAAAATTCTAGACTGATAAATTTTTCCCAAAGATTTGACAAAATTTATACAAACTTTCTTTTGAAAAAATCAGACAATTACAGCCAGCCATTTTTTTTGGCAAAAAAAGAGAAAAAAAACAATTTATCCCTTCTTGATAACTTTCTTTTTTACCGCCGGCATATCGTCAGTTGTTTATCAAACATTAAGAGAAAAATTTTTAGTCGGAAAACAAATGATGGTTATGGTCAGTTTCATCATTAGTTTTACGGCAATGTGTTTTTATCTTTTATTGGATCGGGCAAGATACTACCTTCCTTTGACGTTATTCTTTATTCTCTTTGAGTCTGTTGGTTTTTCTGTACTTTTAAAGAGGTTATTTTGCCGCGGTTGGAGTTACCGGTGTCCATTTGACGCTGTCAATAATCCTGTCAAAAATAACCGGGTCAACAATACCGTTGGCCGCGTGAAGCATAAGATTATTTTGTCCGGGAATTTCAAAAAAGATATCGACATTAGGTGAGGCATCAGCATAGTTAATATATGAAGCGCGGTATCCTTTAAGTCCGTTGGCATTGGTAAAAGGCTTTACACTGGCGACTCCTTTTAATCCCGAAAAAAACTTATACCAGTTTTTTACAAATTCAATCTTTGGTTTATTTATATAAGTTTCATCTCTTTGCTCGATAAGTTCCATGTTAAAAAGAAGATTTTGTTGGGGGTTGACATTACCCCACGCGATAGCAACACTGTCTGTGGGATCTCCTGGAAAAACCACTAAGGATAAAGTAGAAGGATAAGAAAAAGAATAAGGATAAATTCTGCCGCTTTGTGTCGTCCAAGAAACAGTGCTGTCTGCGGTAAAACGAAGCGGCGCAGTAGGAGGTTGTTGAGCTGGTGAAGGGGAAGGACCTAGATAGGTGACGCCGCCGGGAAGAACGATATTGCCGGCCTGTTTTTGTGAATAGCGATAGGCGGCATAAACAGCTACTCCCAAGACGATAACGCCGACAAAAGTGGCAATCGCTAATTTGCTGAAATCTGGCTGGTCGTTGTCTTTTTCCACTTGTGTTTATATTATTAAATATTAAATGTATTAAAATTTTATACCAGTAAAAATATGCTATGTCAATAGAGAAAAATTCTAAATTCAAAATAATAAATTTTTCACTCGGTCTTTTTTTTGTTATTTTTTCCTTCATCCCCGCCTTTTATGAGATTTATCACATTAAGGATCTGCCTAAAGAAAGAATATTTGTTTTGGAACATAACTATATGTTTGATTATAATTTCTACCTTTCAAGAATCAGACAGGGACAAGAAGGGAAGTGGCTGGTTTCTGAAAAATATTTTAACCAGCCGCATGCCGGATCACTTTTTCAAATAATTTATCTTTATTTAGGAAAAATAGGAGGCTTGTTTAACCTTTCTCCGCCGGCAGTATATCATCTTTCTCGATTTGTCATGGGACTGGTTTTGCTTACCCTTATAGGGAGATATTCATTGAAGCTTTTTCCCGGTTTTTGGGGTGTCATCTGTTTTCTTATTATCGTGACTTCCGGAAGTTTTCCTATTCTTGTGAAAGTTGGAGAATTTTTTCGTTTTGCCACCTATATGGGTTGGTGGTCGGTGATAGACTCCTTACAGCGGATTACCTTCATTCCACATGTATTACTGGGACAGATAATCCTTATTCTTGTTATTTGGCGTTTTAAGGAAAATAAGACACTTAGGTTATTTAATTTAATTATGTGGGGATTGATAGGCTTTATTGCGGGAATAATTTTCCCGCCGACCTTAATTGTGGTGTATATATTTTTTGGGATTTTGTCAGTTGTTGAGTTTTTTCAGAATAGACGAATTAATTCACTAAAGGAATGGGTGGGGCGAAAGATAATTCCTCGCGCTGTCTTTACTGTTTTTTCTTTTCCTTCTTTAATTTACCTTAAGCTTATGTTAGGGGTTTCTCCCTGGAACGCCCTTGCCCTTTTTGATATAGAACATAGGATCATTTTGCCTTATCGTGAATATGCTTTGGCTTTAGGACCAGTTTTGCCTCTTGGAATTATTGGTTTAATTCTTGCGGTTTTTCGGAGAGAAAAAAAGTTTATGTTTTCTCTGGCTTGGATTTTGGGAATAGCTATTCTCTTTATTATTTTTGAAAACGTGCCGGAACAATCGCCTTCACGCTTTACCGAGGCGCTGATTCATGTACCTTTAGGAATAATGACCACCTATTTTTTTTACACAATCTATTACTTTACCAAATCTAGCCTCATGAAACGTATCGTTGGTTTTTTTATTTCGATAATAATTATTCTGGGTTTTAGCGTAATGGTTTCCATGGTTTTATGGCTTTGCGATCAAGCATACGGTAAAAGAGTAGGGACATGGCAGGTGCCTGTTGGTACGCAAATTGTTTACCCATTAAAGGATTTTATGGAAGGAGTGATCTATCTTAGAGATAATACTCCAAAAAAATCTGTAGTTTTAGGCTATATTACAGCCGGTAATTTCATCCCGGCTTACGCTGGCAACTATGTTTATCTTGGTCACGCCAATACGCCTAGAGAGAATGATAAGGAAAAGATAGCGGCGGGATTTTTTTCTGGAAAAATGACTCAAGAGGAGGCAAAAAATTTTCTTACTCGTGAGAAGATTTCTTATATTTATTTTGGTCCTCAAGAAAAAGAAATAGGCGGATTGACGGATTTAACTTCGGTTTATAGCTTTTTGATGCCAATTTATCAAAATAATAAAGTGGTAATCTATCGGTTTAAAAATCTCTAAAATAGGCAAATGGATCTTATTTTATGGTATATATGGTTACTTCTTCTGTATCATAAACAGGTTTAAGAAGATTGGGATATAGATAGTTTTGATATATGGGTTTTTCTTCAGGACCTTGAAAAATTAGAACAATTTTATTATTCATTATCAGTTCTTTTGCTTCTTCTAGAGACATTTTATTTTCAAAGAATTTTCTGGTAAGAGCTTGCTTATCATCTATTTTGTAAGTATAACCAAAGTGTCCTATAAAACTGACTGTGTGAGTATATGCCGGCAGGTAATTGCCGGTGTAAAAAGTACTAAGCGTCCGAGTTCCCTTTGGAAAATTACTGTTTATAAAATTAAATGCTTTTTGCAGTCGGTTATCAAAATAGACATTGCCAAAAATCGGCCAGTATTCCTTTATTTGGTCTTTTACACTTAAATATATGGTTGGAATTGTAAAAATAAGGAAAACAGTCAAGATTAATCCATGTAAAATTTTCTTATTTATTCGATGAAAAAACTTAGCAGATAACGTATCTATACCAATTACTGCTAATATTGCTAGCGGCAGATAAGGCACTCCCTGAATAAGTCGGATATTGGAAAAATTTAAAAAGGGGGCGAGGGGAATAAAAAGGAAAGGAACAAAAAGCCAAGAAACAGAAAGAATGTATGCAAAGCGTTTAGAAATTAGCGCTTGCAACGCTCCAAAAACAGCAAAAGGAAAAAGTATGCCTAAAGCCCCGATTAATTCGCGGTTTAATGGAAACTGCAGTCTTTTCTCCCATACGATATACTGGCTCCAAGGAAAACCTTTACTGGTTTGAGAAAGCATAAGGAAAAGGAACGATAAGCTGATAAGCCAATATACTAATAAGCCTAGATATTTTTTATAATTTTGATTTATTTTTCCGATAAAATCATCCTTAGTTTTGTATGTTTCTTTTGAAGATGTTAATCCCTTTATAGTGTTTTTTCCCGCGGTTAAGATAAAAATGAAGATTGCCGGTGGAAGCGTCAGAAGCAAAATCATCAGGCTTGGTGTATGGACAAAAGCCAAAAGGGCGGAAAAAAGAGTGAGAAAAAAAAGAGGTTTGCCTTCAGGTTGCTTCATATATTTAAGCAGGAAAATCAGACTCAAGACTAAAAATAATTCTCCAAACATGTGATGGGGAAGATAAGCGGCTCGCCTGACCGGGTCAATACCTGTCCACCAATACATATAGGGAACCCATTCTTTTTTCCCGTTTACTTCTATTAAATGTAAGAAAGGCGAGGCAAAGACAAAAAAGAAAAAAGTCAATTTTGGATGGGGCAACTTTATCTGAAAAATCAGGTAATAAGCGGCAAATAAAAATAGAATGCTCAAGATTAATCTTATCAAGTGATAGGTGACTGCATAAGGCAGTTTTAAGATGGAGCTTAATTTTCCCAACCACAAAAAATAGGAAAAAATGATAGACGGCTGGTGATCTTCCGTAGTATAGGGATCGCTTGTAAGCCATGATCCCTGTGCTCCCTCATTCATAAGTGATTGGTAAAAGAAAAAATCTTGAGCATTGTTATGAATAAGGGCGAAGGTGCGTCCCGAAGGTGAATGTAAAATATTTGTTACCAGAGGGATAAGATTAAAAGCGAGAATTATGGTGGACACGGTAAAGAAAAAGATAATAGATGAGGAGAAAAATTTAAAAAGGTATTTTTTCATATAAATATGATAACATTAAGGGCATGGATAAAACACGCCCGTCAATTTCTATCTTTTTCCCCTTTTTCAACGATTGGGGGACAGTCGGAAGTCTAGTAGGTCTTGCACAGTCAACAGTATCTAAACTTACTGACGACTGGGAGATTATTATCGTCAACGATGGAAGTAAAAAGGAGGATCGGGAGGCGTTGGGGATGATAATAGAAAATATAAGTTCAAAGTCACAACTTAAAATTAAAAAAGATGCAAAAATTAGAATTATTGATCATGATAAAAATAGAGGTTATGGAGGAGCATTAAGAAGCGGGTTTGCCGCATGCAAAAAAGACCTTATTTTTTATACCGATTGCGATGCGCAGTACGATCCGCGCGAGCTGGCGATTTTATACGAAGCCATGAAGCCAGAGGTGGGCATGGTAAACGGTTATAAAATTAAAAGGAATGATCCGTGGTACAGAACTGTGGCAGGGCGCGTTTACCATTATTTTGTGAAATTTACTTTTGGTTTGCCTATCCGCGATACCGATTGTGATTTTAGGTTGATAAGACGTGATGTATTCAGAAAAGTCAAGCTGTTTGAAAATACAGGGACGATCTGTGTCGAACTGGTAAAAAAAATTGATTATCACGGATACAAAATTACGGAAGTGCCGGTGCATCATTTTTGGCGGACAAGCGGAAAAAGCCAGTTTTTTAATTTTAGAAGGCTTTATCAAACAGCGGTTAACCTTATAAAGTTATGGTGGAAGCTTATGGTTTTGAAAGATTATAACAGGTAAATCTAATTTTCAAAACTTCCATAAAAGAAAAAACAATATCTCTTTTTAGTTTGACTTTAGTGTCCGAATTGTTTTTCCATTTTACGGGTATTTCCCTGACTTTACAGCCAAGTTTTTTCAAAAGATAAAGAATTTCCGCGTCAAAAGACCAACGGCGACTTTTAATCAGCGGAAAAATTTTCTTGGCCGTTTTTTTTCTAAATCCCTTAAAGCCGCAGGTAATGTCACTTGCTTTAAGAGAAAGAATCGTTTTTGTGAAATTGCGGTAAAAATGTCCTAAACTTTCCCTTAATTTATTCTGGCGTATTAAAATCCGGCTTTCCGGTAGCCTCCGTGAGGCAATGACGGCATCGCTCCCATTTTCTAAAAATATTAGGGCTTTTTTAAGATAAGAAAGATCAACAGAAAGATCTACGTCGGTAAAGAAAATATATCGGCCGCAGGCTTTTTCTACACCTTTTTTGACGGCGTAGCCCTTACCATGGTTATCTCTATAAGAAACTATTTTCAGTCTAGGATTATTTTTAAATTTATTATCTGCGGATAAAATTTCCCTTGTTTTGTCGGTTGATCCGTCATCAACAAAAATAATTTCGTAGGGATATTTAGGCAATAAATATTTTCTAACGCCAGATAAGATAAGGGGAAGAAATTTAGGCAGTCTTTTTTCTTCATTATAAAGAGGAATAATGATGCTAACTTCCTTTTTATTCATTTTTTCATCACAGCAATAATTGAGGTGCCAAAAGGAAATTTGGCAATTCCTGACAAAAGCAGAAAGTTTTCAATCCGGGTAATCCATAAAAAAGGAGAATTTAAAAAAGAAAACCTGGCAAAGTCAGAAGACTGACTTTTGGATGAAAATTTATTTAATCTTCTAAAAATTTTAATGAATGGATAAAGAAAAGAAATTCTATATGAGGAAAAAGTGAGAAAAAAACCGTTTTTTACAGCCAGTGATTTAATTGTTTCCATTTCGTAACGCCGAAAGTGTCCCAAGGATTTATCCCAGTAAGACGTAAGTTTGATTTTTGCCGGAACATGAAGGATAAAAAGTCCATTCTTCTTAAGAAGACGCGAGACCTTTCTCAAGGCTTTCTTATCATCCCTTAAGTGCTCCAAGATATCAGCAGCAATAATAATATCATATTTTTTTTGGAAAAAGCAGTATTTCTCAAAATCCGCATGGATGAGTTTTCTTATGCCTTTTTTCCGGCAGAAAGAAAGAGCAGTTTTGCTTTTATCCAAAGCAGTCACTTGAGCCTTATCCAAAAATTCTCCGGAAATATTAGCAGTGCCAGCGCCAATTTCTAAAATTTCAGGTTTTTTTTCCGAAAAATAGAGATTACGCTTGATAAGTTCTACAACCAGTTCTCTTTTGGTAATATGCCACCAGTGTTTTTTTTCAAGCTTGTCGAATTCATCAATATAGTATTTTTTCATTAGAAAAATTATACTTCAATTAATGAAGAAATTCCGTCCCGGATTTTTCACTTTTTTTATAATTGGCAATCTGTTTTTTTTGCTTGCCAACACCCCTCTTTTTTTAGCTCTGCAAAAAACGCCACAAAATACTTTTTATCCGCTTATTCATCAAGGACACATGGATTATTATCTTTATCTTTCTGCAATAAGGGAGAGTTTAGAGGGTTCATGGACAATGAAATCGCTTTTTTCAGGAGAACATGCGCCTGAAAGTTTTTTCTATATCTACTTTATTGTTTTAGGGAAGTTAGGCAGCTTATTTAGGCTTAATCAGATAGTTTCTTATCATTTAGGAAGGATTATTTCAATAGAATTTATGCTTGTTTCTATTTATCTTCTCTGCCAAGAGGTTTTGGGGAGAAGATGGGCTTTTTACGGAGCTTTTCTTTCTCTTTTTTCCACGGTTTTACCGCTTATGTACTTTGGCAAAAGCACAGCTTTTCCTGGATGGTGGAGCGGATTGGACGCTTTAGGGAGGATGGATTATCTTCCGCATCACGCTTTTGGCATTGCCGCTTTCTTTACCACCGTTTATTTTATATTCCGCAAAAAGATAATTTCCGCAACAATTTTTGCTTTTTTTGCAACGCTGGTTTTTCCCCCCATAGGGCTGGTTTTCTTTTTTAGCCTTCCATTTACTGTTTTTATTACCTTCAGGCAAAAAATTTTCCAGGGTTACAGATTTATTTTAATCAGTTTCTCTTCAATGGTTGCCCTTTTTCTTATGAAATGGCAGACAAATTTAGGTTTTCCCTGGTCGCAATGGAAGTATTGGGAAATGGGTCTTTGGAATGATTTGCCCAATGTCAATCTTTACATTATTTTGGGAGGCGGAGTGCTTTTGTTTTTTTCTCTTCCTGCTGTTTTTTATATTTTTTTAAAAAAGCAAAATTTTACTTATGTTTTTCTTGCTGTTTGGGCAATTTTACCCTATCTTTTATTGCCTTTTACCGATTTGATAGGAGTTTCAAGGATAAGGATGGCCTATCTTGGTAATTTTTTGCCTCTGGCTATCCTTTCGACTTTAACGGTAAAGACCTTGTCAAAGCGTTACTTTTACCGTTATGGGCATCTTACGGCGATATTATTTCTTTTCCTCTTTTCCCTTTTTTCTTTCCCCGTATCTTATTATTTTTTCCTCAATAGGAATTCGTATATACCGTTGGGATATATCAATATTTTTATTCCTAAAGAGATGATGAACTCTATTGCTTTTCTGGGAAAAACTGCAAAACCTTATTCTTTAGTCTTAAGCCTTGATTATTCAGGCAATATTTTCCCCGCTTTTATAAAAGTAAAGTCTTATTTTGCCCATGTAGCGCAAACTAAAGATTATGGAAAAAAGATGCCGCTTGTGCAGAAATTCTATAAAGGCGAAATGACAGGGAGCGAAGCGGAAGAATTTATAAGAAAGAATGGAATAGAATACATTTACCTTGGTCCTATTGAAAAATCGTTTGGCAATATTGAAAAATATAATCTTTTGATAAAACCTGTTTACAATGAAGGGGGAATAGTGATATATAAGGTAATATGAAAAAAAAGCTTACCCAGAAAGAAGCGGCGAAGTTAGGCACAGAATACCAGTTTATTACACCCATTAAAATGGGCCCCTGGACCTCCTACAGCCTTCTTCATGATCCCATCCATATGTCTTTTGTTCTTGCCCGTTATAAATTCTGCGCCAGGATGCTTGCCGGAAAAAGTAAAGTGCTAGAAGTCGGTTGCGGAGACGCGCCAGGGACGCCGATAGTCGCCCAATTTGTGGGGAAAGTAGTTGCTTTTGATATAGAGGAAAGATTGATTATCTCAAACAAGGAGCGTCTTTATAAGATAAAAAATATAGAATTTCGAAAGTTTGATATTTGCCAGAAGGCGCCTAAAGAGAAATTTGACGCGGTTTACTCAATAGACGTTATTGAACATTTAGATAGACATCTGAATAGACCGTTTTTCAAAAATACCGTTGCCTGTCTTAATAAAGACGGTATCTGCATAATCGGCACGCCAAATAAAACCGCAAACAAATATGCTACCCCAAGAAGCAAAATACAACATATTAACCTTCAGGATCATAAATCGTTAAGAAAAAGGCTTAGCGATTATTTCCAAAATGTTTTTATCTTCTCTATGAACGATGAAGTTGTGCATACCGGGTTTTATCCCATGGCGCATTATCTTTTTGGTGTGGGAGTGGGATTAAAGTAAAGTTTATTATATCTTATGCCCGAAATTAACTTGCTGAAAAATTATCCCAAAAGCAAAAGGAAGATAAACGCCCGAGCAGAGAAAAAGACAGAGGCAGTAAGAAAAATTGCCCGGCAATTTGGCAGAGAATATTTTGACGGCGAGAGAATCTACGGCTATGGCGGCTATTATTATCATCCGCGTTTCTGGCAGCCGGTTATTCCCGATTTCGTGAAGCGCTATAACCTGACAGGCAAAAGGAGCATTTTGGATGTAGGCTGCGGCAAGGGTTTCATGCTTCATGATTTTATGGCGCTTGTTCCCGGTATTACCGTGGCCGGTCTTGATATTTCAGAATATGCGATAAAAAATGCCATGGCAGACGTAAAGCCTTACCTTAAGCTGGGTAATGCGAAATCGCTTCCTTATCCCGATAAATCTTTTGACCTTGTTATTTCTATTAACACAATACATAATTTGCCTCTTGCCGATTGCAAAAAAGCGCTTAGAGAAATAGAAAGAGTTTCTAGAAAACACTCTTTTATTACCGTTGATGCTTACAGAAACGAGAAAGAAAGAAAAAGGATGGAGGATTGGAATCTGACTGCTTTAACCTATATGAGCACAAAAGAATGGGAAGAGCTTTTTGCCGAGGTGGGCTACAGCGGTGATTATTACTGGTTTATTCCATAAATTTTTTTTATGAATCTTTCCGACTATATTGCGGATTTTTTGGCAAAACAGAATCTGCGCCACATTTTTCTTTATTCAGGCGGGGCGATTGTTCATGTGGCTGACAGCATTGATCGTCATCCAAAACTTAAGATTATCATTCCTCAGCATGAGCAGGGAGGAGCGGCTGCTGCCGACGGATACAGCCGAATTTCAGAAAATCTAGGATGCATGGTGACAACCAGCGGTCCGGGAGGCACAAATACGGTAACTAGTGTTTGCAATTCTTACTTTGATTCAATTCCCGTGCTTATCATAACCGGTCAAGTGGCTACTTTCAGGATCAAGCCCTCAAAAAAGCTTCGGCAAAAAGGCTTTCAGGAAACAGATATGGTTTCTATTTTCCGTTCTATTACTAAATATGCGGTTCAGCTTAAAAAAGCAAAAGACATAAGATACGAGCTTGAGAAGGCAGTTTATTTTGCTAAGGAAGGCCGCCCTGGTCCTGTGCTTATTGATCTTCCTGATGATTTGCAGCGGGAGGAGATAGATCCTGGGGTACTTCGGCCTTTTTTACCGCCAAGAAAAAAGAGAATTAACTTGAAAGGAAGCGTTGAGCAAATTTTTAAATTGATCGAAAAATCAAAGCGTCCTGTACTTATATTAGGTGCGGGAATAAGAATTGCCAAACTTAAAAATGAAGCAAAAAATTTCATTGAATATTTCAAAATACCCACTCTTCTTACTTGGGGAGGAATGGATCTTTTTCCTTATGACTATTCTTATAATATGGGCGGGTTAGGCGTTTGCGGTCCAAGGGGAGGAAATTTCGCCGTGCAAAACGCTGATCTGGTGATTGCTTTAGGAACGAGGCTTTCACAGATGATTACAGGAGGAAAACAGAACCTTTTTGCTCCGTATGCCAGAAAAGTAATGGTTGATATAGATCAAGCAGAAATTGAAAAATTTGGCCCAAACGACTTTAAGCTCGACATAAAAATTTTAGCAGACCTGGCTGATTTTTTCAAAGAGGTGAAGAAGCATTATAAGGGTTTTTATCCTGACCGTTTCATGAATTGGCGAAAGACGATCAATAGATGGCGGAAAAAATACCCCATTTGTCCTAAGGAATATTATCGACATTCCGGCAATGTTAACGCTTATGTTTTCATCAAAGAGCTTTCCAAAGTCCTAAAGCCTAAAGACATTATTTTGACCGATGCCGGCGGCAATCTTTCTTGGACGATGCAAAATTTTGAAATAAAAGAAGATCAGCGGCTTATTTCCGCTTGGAACCATTCACCCATGGGTTATTCTGTGCCCGCCTCAATCGGAGCGGCGCTGGCAGGAGGAAGAGATGTCTACTGCATCACCGGCGATGGCGGTTTAATAATGTCTCTTGAAGAACTGGGGACAATAAGAAAACATAATCTTCCGGTTAAAATCTTTATTTTCAATAATCATGGCCATGGTATCCAAAAACAGACAATGGATACTTGGCTTGCCGGTCGCTATACAGCTGTTGATGAAAAAACAGGCCTTTGGTTTCCAGATTTCAAAAAAGTTGCGGAGACTTTTAAAATTCCATATCTGCACATTCAAAACCATCATGAGATCAGAAAAGCTCTTTTTAAGGTTAATTCGGCCAAAGGGCCTGTTCTTTGCGATGTAGAGATAAATCCCGCCCAAAAAATAGTTCCAATGTTAAAATTTGGAAGCGGGCTTGAAGACCTTGATCCTAAGCTTACAGCTGAAGAATTAGAAAAGATAATGGTTTACCATAAAAAAGAAAGGATAAAAAATCACTTGACAGATAAAGAGGCTAAGATTATATGAAGCTTGATTTATACCGGCATTGCCGGATCAGATATTAGGCAAATATGCAGACGGTAATTATTCTTTCCATAAGCAGCGATATAGGGATGGCTTTGGCAAGAAGATACCTTAAAGACGGATATCGGGTGATAGGCACCTACCGGAATCTTTCGGAAAAAATTTTAGATTTAAAAAATGAAAAATCATGCATCTTGTTAAAATGCGACATTAAAGAGTCCCATCAGGTAAAAAAGTTATTTTCAAAATTAAAAAAATTAAAGATAAGCTGGAACACTTTTATTTCCTGCGTGGGCGAGCCAAGACCTTTAACCCCCTTTTTTTCTACAGATTTTGATAATTGGCGTAACTCTTTCGAACTGAATTCGGTTTATCAACTTCGAGTATTGCATGCGCTTTATCCCCTAAAAGGGAAGGGCATAGTAAATGCAATTTTTTTTGCCGCGGGAGGAATAAATAAAGCGGTTATCGATTTTTCCGCTTATACCTTAGGCAAGATAGCTTTAGTTAAGATGTGTGAGTATCTTGACGCGGAAGAAAAGAACCTCAATATTTTCACTGTTGGTCCCGGATGGACCAGAACAAAAACACATGAGCTTATTATTAAAGACCCCAAAGTTTCGCAGGAGAAAAAACAGCAGACTTTGGAATTTCTAAAAAGCGGCAAGGGGACGGATATAAACTATATTTATGAATGCATCCGCTGGTTGTCTGACGCGGGTAAACCCGTCGTTTCTGGCAGGAATTTTGCGCTGGCCCATGATCCGCTGCAAAAAGGAAAAAGAGAAAATTTGGCTAAAAGATTAAAGGGGGACAACAATATGTATAAACTTCGAAGATATGGAAGCAAGATTCTATGAAGACTAAAGCAGCCGTGTTGTATAAATTAAATTCGCCCCTTGTAATAAAAGAGATAGAAATCCCCCTCCTTAAAAAAGGTCAGGTTTTAGTTAAGATTTTGGCAAGCGGTATTTGCAGAAGCCAGCTTAACGAAATAAAGGGTTTAAAAGGCGAAGACAGGTATTTGCCGCATCTTTTGGGTCATGAGGGAGCAGGAGTTGTCGAAGATATTGGTCCGAAAGTTAAAAAAGTCAAGAAAGGCGACTATGTTGTTTTATCGTGGATAAAAGGAGAAGGGCTGGAAGCGCCGGTGCCTCAATATTTAACTGACGAAGGGATTGTTAATTCCGGGGCAGTCGCTACCTTTAGTGAATACTCTGTAGTTTCTGAAAACCGCTTGGTGAAGATTCCCAGAAGCCTTCCTCCCCACTTGGCGGCGCTTTTGGGCTGCGCCTTGCCTACAGGCGGAGGAGCAGTCATCCATGATTTTGCTCTTTCCCAAAGGACAAGCATGGCGGTTTTTGGCGTGGGAGGTGTAGGCGCAGGAGCGATTTTAGTCGCCAAAATGAAAAATTGCGGCAGAATTGTGGCTGTTGACATAACGCAAGAGAAACTGGCTTTTGCCAGGAAACTTGGCGCCACCGAAACAATTTTTTTTAGAGATTGTCAGAATTTGACAGTGGATTTTGCCCTTGAGGCTTCTGGCGTAAAAACGGTTATGGAAAAAGCTTTTGAGTCAATCAAAAATACTGGCATTCTCGTGATTGCCGGCAACCTACAAAAAGGTGAAAAGATTTCCATTAATCCGTTTGAGCTGATGCTTGGCAAAAAGATAATTGGCAGTTGGGGAGGAGAGACGAAACCGGATAATGATATTCCTTTTTATGCAAGGGCTTACCTTAAAGGAAAGCTAAAATTGGATAAGTTAATTACTCAAAAAATTAAACTTGAAGAGATTAATAAAGCTTTTGAACAGATGGAAATGAATAAAATCCTAGGGAGAATCATAATAGAATTTTAATTGAGAATGTATATTTTTGTAGGGATGATGGGCGCATTTATCTGTTTATCAGTTATTTATGAAAATAAACAACGAAATAACCGTAATTATTTCTGCCTATAATGAGGAAAAGAATCTTGAGCAGGCAGCAAAAGACGTAATCAGCGCGCTTAAAAATGAGATACTAAAATTTGAGATCATAATCATTGATGACGGCAGTACGGATGATACGGCCAAAATCGCTGCCGGACTTGCTCAAAAATATAGGAATATTCGTGTTATCAGAAACGCTCAAAACCTTGGTCTTGGTAGATCTTTCGCTCGCGCCGTGGCACAAATTAAGACACCTTATCTGACAGTTTTTCCCGGTGATAATGATATGGCAGCTTCGTCTTTGGTGCCGCTTATCAAAAAAAGGCACGAAGCTGATTTGATCACCGCCTATATGGAGAATGATAAAAGCAGATCAATCGGCAGGAAGGCAATTTCAAAATTTTACGTAAGTTTTATGAATCGTTTGTTTGGTTTTAAACTTCGCTATTACAACGGGCCTTTTGTGGCAAAAACTTCATCAATCCAGTCTTTGACTCTTCGTTCTTGCGGGCTTGACATTTATGCCGAAACAAAAGTACGAATGATAAAAAAGGGATATTCATATAAAGAGATTCCTTTTACACATACAGGCAGACAGCACGGAAAGTCAAAAGCTCTGACATTTAAAAATATCGCAAGAACCACTCGTAGTATTTTTAGTTTGTATTGCGAGCTTAGACATAAATGCTAGGGATATTATTGACTGTCTTTATATTCTTTTTGACTGCCGTAGTCCACCTCCTTTTATATAAGACTATTGGTGAAAGGACTCTTACGGGAGTAAAACTTTTTTTTACAGTTTTTTTTACTGGCTTTATTATTGAGACAGTATTATTAATCTGGTTTTTGCCGCAAAACATATCATTGCCGCTATCTTCAATTTTGTTTTACCTTCTTTCTACCGGTATCTATCTTATTGTTTATCTTGGCGCTTTTTTGGGAGATGAGAGTCCGGCGACTAAGATCTTTTTGCAAATTAAAAAGAAAGGAAAAATGACCAGTCGCAATCTGTTTCGAATTTTTTCAGACAGCGAGCTGGTGATAAAAAGACTTGACGAGATGGAGAAGATTGGTTGGATAAGCGGAAAAAAAGGTTTTTACAGCCTAACAGATGTTGGTCTAAGAATTATAAAGGTTATTAGTATTTACCAAAAAATTCTTAAATGGGAGAGGAGCGGATAAATAAAAAATATCATCTGCTTAATTTAAGACATGCAAGGAAGTCTTGCTGTTCTTTTGTGGCTGATGCGCGTTTATTACCTTGGTGGGGTTTTTGATTTGTTTCTCGCTTGGTTTCTTTTGGGGGCGCCGAATATATTTTTTATCATTTTTTCCCTGATTCTTTATACTATGCTGGTTTTTTGCTATGTTTTAGGAATTTTTGGATTGATGGAATCGTCTATCAGAATAGGACTGCTTGTGCAAATTGCGAAAAGTAAAAATAACAGGATGAAAAAAAACAAAATTCTTAAAATATACAACAGCAAAGTCATTATTGCTAAAAGACTGGAAAGATTTGTTGCTTCTGGCGAATTAAAATACGAGAAGGGTTACTATTTTCTTAATAAGAAGTTTTCTTATTTTATCATCAATAACTTTATTAATAGTTTTATGAGGAAGATTTATGGGAAAAAAGAATAAGAAAGACAGCGTGAGCGTAATGATTGCCGCCTACAATGAGGAGGAAAACATTGCCGACGCTGTAAAAAGCGTCTATAGCGGGCTTAAAGGTTTAATTAACGATTATGAGATGATTATTATCAATGATGGGAGTACAGATGATACCGGCAGAATCATTTCAGGTTTTGCGAAAAAGGACAGGAGGATAAAAATCCTTACTCACCGCCAAAATTTAGGGTTCGGTTCTTCGATAAAAGATGGTATTAAACTGGCAGAAAAAACATATCTTACTGGTTTTCCCGGGGATAACGATATGTCGGCCGTATCTTTTCGTTCTCTTCTTAAACGAAGAAAATCAGCAGATTTGATCATTTCTTATATGGCAAATCCGCAAGTTCGGCCGCTTCATCGAAGATTAGCCTCCCTTTTTTTTGTGAAAATAATGAACAAATTATTTGGCTTAAATTTGAAGTATTTTAACGGTTATTTTATCGCCAAGACAAACTTGGTGAAAAAACTCCCTCTTCGTTCCTGCGGACTTGCGGTTTTTGCGGAAATTATTGTCAGACTGATAAAAAACGGTGTAAATTATCAGGAGGTTTCTTTTTTTCACAGCGTTAAAAAAAACCATCAGTCAAAAGCGGTATCAATTAAAAGCATCTTCCAGACAATGGAGACTATAGTAGCTTTAATTAGGGATTTGTACTTTATCCAAGGTTCACGGTAGAAATTTTGAGGTTTTTACCTACAGATAATTTTTTTGCAGAAGATTTTAACCGGCTTGCAATTTTTAAAAAGCAATGGATAAAAAAAATTGTCTAGTTACAGGCGGCACCGGTTTTATCGGCAGCCACTTAGTGGCAAGGCTTCTTAAAGATGGTCATAAGGTGAGGGTTTTATACAAACATTCTGCAAAAAGCCTTTCCCAACTTAAAAACCATAAGAATCTTTTAATGTTAAAAATGGATGTTTCCATTTACAGCAAAAAACTTGAGGACTGTTTCCGCGGCATAGACTGGGTTTTTCACCTGGCGGGAAAAACGAAATCATCTTCATCAATCAAAGATTCTTCAGATTATCATAGAGTCAATGTAAACGGCACCTTATATGTTTTAGAAGCCAGCCGCAAGGCAAAGGTGAAAAAATTTCTCTATGCCGCCTCTTCTGCTTGTTATGGTGAAGCTGATATTTTTCCCACACCGGAAACCGCCGCAGTTAACCCGCAGTATCCTTATGCCTTAACTAAATACCTTGGTGAACTTTATGCTCTTTCTTGGGGGAAAATCTATAAAATTCCGGTAATAAGTCTTCGCCTGTTTGACATTTATGGCACACCTGTCAATAAATTTGGAAGTTTCGGTCCTTTGCTTTCCATCTTCATGGCTCAAAAACTTAAAGGTATTCCACTTACGGTAGCCGGAGACGGAAGACAAAGACGGGATTTTACTTTTGTTTCTGACGTAGTCGAGGCTTTTCTTGTCGCGGCAAAATCAAAGATAAGCAATGAAGTTTTTAACGTGGGCAGCGGAGAGACGCACACGATCAACGAAATGGTGAAATTTATCGGAGGAAAAGTTACTTACATTCCCAAACAGTTTGACAAGCGTGATTGCAATTTTGCCGATATCTCTAAAATAAAAAAGATGCTTGGTTGGGAGCCAAAGGTATCATTTCTGGACGGGATGAGAAAAGTGATGGAGGCGAAAGGCAAAATGGGCAAAGGGAGAGAAAAGTGAACGAGGGCATTTTCTATAATCTACTTTGGCGCTGAATTTTCTAAAAAGAGAATCCCATCCCTTTTTATCTTGAAAGCAAAAGGAACATTCATCGAAGGATGAGATATTTTATTTAATAAAAAGTCAAACAGATAAGTGGCCACTGACGGCTTAGCTTCAAATATTAAGACACTCTTTTTGGCAATTCGAAGAGCTTCTTTCAATAACGAATATTGTGTAGAGGCTGACGTGTGGTGCATACGTCATTAAAGGTAACAATATCAAAGCTAAATTAGGAAAGGGTAATTTATTCTTATCTTTCATCAGAACAAAATTGAGAGGTTTGATCAGGAATTTTTCAACATCGCATCCGGTTACTTTCAACTTATATTTTCGGGAAAGTGCGTCTGTTAAGATCCCGTCACCGCAGCCTACATCAAGCACTTTGCCCTGCGAGGTAAGCGAGCCTTTATAAGTCTTTGTTACCAGTTTAGCGCGGTTATATTGAAATATGTTCATAATTGCTAAAAAGTTGTTTAGTTATTAACATACACAATATAAATAATAAATAAACAACAAAGATGGATATTTATTCAGACAGCAAAAATTTGAAGCGGGTATTAGAGAAACTGGTCGGGGAGAAAATACGTTCTTTGCTAAACATTCCACATTTGGGTAATAGCCGATCCTATATTGCAGCCATAAATAACTCTCTTAGATATTTTGTCAAAGTGTACTATCTTAATGATAAGGACTTAAGAAGAAAATCAGTGGTAGAATACCAAAGCCTGAAATTCCTTTGGGATAAAGGCATCAGGACGATTCCTAAACCTATTGTTTACGACAAAGACAACAAGATCGCGGTTTTTGAATATGTTTACGGTGCTCCGATTGACAAAGAAAAAATAAGGGATAGCGATATTGATGAGGTAGTCTCTTTTATCAAAGATCTGTATTCTCTCTCAAAAGGCAGCAAAAACGGCGATCTTTATACTGCTTCCGAAGCGTGTTTTTCCATAAGCGAGATAATAGAGAATTTAAATTCAAGATTTAGACGCCTGCATGCTTTTGCACAAGACAACAAAGAAAAAGATTTATCCAAGTTTTTATCCTTAAAATTCCTTCCCGCTTTCAAAAAAATAGAAGAATGGTGTAGAGAAAAGAGTAAAAGGTATAAAATTGAGCTTGACAAAAAGTTACCCAAAACCTACCGCACGTTAAGTCCCTCTGATTTTGGTTTTGATAATTGCCTAAGACGGGAAAACGGCCATCTTGTTTTTCTTGATTTTGAGTATTTCGGCTGGGATGATCCGGCTAAGATGATTTCTGATTTTCTTATCCATCCCAAGATAAACCTGCCTGATAAGTTTAAAAGGAAATTCGTTGAGGATGCAATTAAGATTTTTAGCCGAGACAAAAAACTTAAGGAGAGATTAGAGGTTGTTTTTCCTTTATTTGGGTTTAAATGGTGCCTTATTATGCTCAATGAGTATTTGCCCGAGAATTTTCAAAGAAGGGTATTTGCCGCGGCAGGTCCCCTTGATAAAAAAAGGATTTGTGCTGTACAGCTTGCAAAGGCAAAATTAATGCTTAAGAGGATAGAGGATAGCTACACAAAACTTCCATACTGAGTTTATACTGAAAATTGCCTCAGCAATATATTTAACCCCAAAAATCCAAAATGGGCAAGACGCGACAGATTTATCTTAAGCTAAGGACATGGGTGTCCAGCTCTTTATGCCATATTGGCAGACAAAGGATTTTTCCCGCTCTCTTCTCTTTCCACATTTTGTCAAAGCGCTGCGATGCTTGGTGGCCATCCAGAACACAATATACCGGGAGTTGAAGTTTCAACAGGATCATTAGGACACGGATTGTCAATTGGGGTGGGAATGGCGTTGGCCCTTCGTCACCCTTCCTCTTTGATCACTCGCTCCATTTTTACTTATCCCCGTGTTTTTGTCCTTATGGGAGACGGGGAGACTAATGAGGGGTCGGTTTGGGAGGCGGCCTTATCCGCCGGAAAACACAAGCTTAGCAATCTCATGGTAATTATTGACTACAACAAGATGCAGGTCTACGGGCCGACGGCAAAAGTACAGGATCTTGAGCCTTTTTCGGATAAATGGAAGGCTTTTGGATTTGCTACCACCGAGGTGGACGGACACAATACAGGAGAAATTAAAAGAACGCTGGAAGGATTGCCTTTGGAGTCAGATAAACCGAGCGTTATTATTTGCCATACGGTTAAGGGAAAAGGGATAAAAAAGATTGAGAATGATCCATCTTGGCATCATAAGCGAGGATTAACAGATGAGGAGATAAAATCTTTATATAAAGCCTTGGAGGATTACTAATGCGCAAAACCTGTCTTGAACAAATCTACCATCTGGCAAAAAAAGACAAGAGAATAGTCTTTATCGGTTCTGACCTTTCAGCCGGAACTCTTTCGGATTTTGCCAAAGAAATGCCGGAGAGATTTTTTATGGAAGGTGTATATGAGCAGCATCTTATCGGGATGGCGGCGGGGATGGCGAAAGAGGGAAAGATAGTTTATGTAAATACAGTGGCATCTTTCATCACCAGGAGATGCTTTGAACAAATTATGCTAGATTTGGGACTGCATAATTTAAAAGTCAGACTGATTGGCAATGGAGGAGGATTAGTCTATGCGCCGCTTGGGCCTACGCATACGGTGACAGAGGATATCGCCATTATGAAAGCCATTCCCAATATGGCAGTGATTGTGCCGGCTGATGGGCGAGAAATGGAAAAACTGATGCCATCAACAGTTGATTATCCCGGGCCGATTTATATCCGTCTGGCAAAAGGTAACGATCCGATTGTCACTTCCCAAAAATCCCCGTTTAAGATAGGTAAAGCCGTTCTTATAAAAAAGGGAAGTGACGCGTTGCTTATTACTACAGGTATTACATTAAATACAGCATTAGATGCAGCCAAGATACTAAAAAGAAAGGGGATAAACCCGGCAATTTTGCACGTGCCTACAGTCAAACCGCTGGATGCGTTGATGATTAAAAAATGGATAAAAAGAGCGCCAGTTGTCTTAACCATAGAGGAACACACCATTTATGGAGGATTGGGAAGCAGCATCGCCGAGATTATCGCCGAAGAGAATTTGCACCGCCCAAAATTTCTGCGGATTGGTTTGCCTGATGCTTTTCCCCAAGGTTATGGATCGCAGAAAACACTTTTTACAAAATACGGTCTTACCCCTTCAAGAATAGTAGAGGAAGTATTAAAATTATTATAATTTGCGGGGCGGTGCGCTCTTTGCTATTTTGCTTTATACCATAATAAATTATTGATTCTTTCATGATTCATAGTTATTGCTTGGTTACAGGAGGAGCGGGTTTTATCGGCAGCCACTTAGTAGAAAGACTACTAAAGGACGGCCACAAAGTAATTGTCCTTGATAATTTTTCAACCGGCAGGATAGAAAACTTGCTCGCATATAAAAAAAACAAACGCCTCATCATAAAAAATGTTGACATTGGGGCTTCTCAAGCTGATTTGACTAAATATTTTCGGGGTGTAGACTGGGTTTTTCACCTGGCGGCTTTAGCTGATATCGTTCCTTCAATTGTAAGACCTCTTGATTACCATCACGCTAACGTGGATGGCACAGTGAATGTTTTGGAAGCAAGCCGGAAGGCGACGGTGAAGCGTTTTATTTATGCTGCCTCATCTTCCTGTTATGGCATTCCGGATAAATTTCCCACTCCGGAAAGCGCAGAGATTAGGCCGCAGTATCCTTATGCCTTAACGAAATATCTCGGTGAACAGTATGTCCTGCACTGGGGAAAAATCTACAAATTACCGGTTATTTCTTTGCGTTTTTTTAACGTTTACGGGCCAAGGTCAAGAACATCAGGGACATACGGAGCTGTTTTTGGCACTTTTCTGGCGCAAAAATTAGCAGGCAAGCCGTTTACGGTGGTTGGAGACGGGAAACAGACAAGGGATTTTACTTTTGTGACCGATGTTGTTTCTGCGATGATTGCCGCAGTTAAATCGGACATTAAAGATGAGATTTTTAACGTGGGCAGCGGTAAAAGTTACAGCGTCAATCAGCTAGTGGATTTACTAGGCGGGGAAGCGGTGCATATTCCAAAAAGGCCGGGCGAACCGGATTGCACTCTGGCCGATATTAAAAAAATAAAGAAAAACCTAGGCTGGAAGCCGAAAGTTTCCTTTGAGGAAGGGGTAAAAATTATGCTTGAGAATATCGATTATTGGCGGAAAGCTCCAGTCTGGACGCCGCAATCTATCAAGAAGGCGACAAAAGAATGGTTTCGTTATTTATCTTAATTTGTGCTTTTTTTGATGCTAGTCTATAATTCTCTTCATTATCAAATTTATCCGTTGACAGAGTGAAGAAAAAAATACTTAAACTTAAAAAACTGGCAAATATTATCGATGAACTTAAGAAACAAGGAAAAAAAATAGTCCTTTGCCACGGTGTTTTTGATCTTGTACATGCTGGACACATCCGGCATTTTAAATCAGCAAAAAACTACGGTGATATTTTAGTGGTTACGATTACTGCCGATAAATATATCAAAAAAGGTCCCGGCAGGCCGTTTTTTAAAGAAACTCTTCGGGCAGAAGTGCTTTCTTCAATAGAATATATAGATTATGTAGCGATTATTGATGGTGATTCAGCAGTTGTGCCGATAGAAAAAATTAAGCCCGATTTTTACATCAAGGGTCCGGATTACAAAAAGAGAAAAATTTATGCCAAAATTCCTCAAAAACTTAATCAAGAAAAGGAGGCGATTGATAAAGTTGGCGGGAAAATCGTCTTTACCGATGATGAAATTGTTTTCAGCTCTTCCTCAATTATCAATAATTATCTTGAAGATTATCCGCCGGAAACGAGGGCATATCTTGAAGCTTTTAAAAAGAAATATTCCGCAGAGTCAATAATTGAGGAATTAAATAGTCTTTCCAAGATTAAAATTTTGATTATAGGAGACGCAATAATTGATCAGTATCATTACACGCTTCCTATGGGTCGTTCTTCTAAAGAACCGATTATGGTGCATAGATTTGTAAGAGATGAATGTTTTGCCGGCGGCGTATTGGCTTCCGCCAACCATCTTACCGCCCTTTCAGACAATATTACTTTGATTACCATTCTTGGCAAAAAGAAATCTTTCAAAAATTTTATTGTTAAACATTTGAAAACAAGTATTAAACCAATTTTCTTTTACCAGAAAGGCGCGAATACGGTGATCAAAAGGCGATATCTTGACAGTTTTACCAGACAAAAACAGTTCCAGCTGACTTTCTTAAAAGATGGCTTTATAGATAAAAATCTTGAGAGGGAAATTATCGATATAATCAGAAAAGAAATCGGTAAATATGAACTGGTGGTTGTTAACGATTTCGGACACGGACTTTTAAGCGATAAAATTATCAGAATTATTTGCGCAAAAGCAAAATATTTAGCTCTTAACGTGCAGGCTAACAGCGCCAACTATGGTTTTAACGTAGTGACTAGGTATCCGAAAGCGGACTTCGTCTGTATTGACGAGCAGGAAATAAGGCTGGCTACCCATGATAAATATGGAGATATTAAGTCCTTAGCGTTAAGAATCTACCGCAAGATGAAATGCAAAGATATAATTGTGACCAGAGGAGCTTCAGGATCATTAGGTTACAGTGAAAAAGTTGGTTACTACGAAACGCCGGCTTTAACCGGAAGAATTATAGACAGAGTAGGAGCAGGAGATGCGCTTTTTGCAATTACTTCTCCGTGCCTTTTTGCCGGGTGGGAAAAAGAATTGGCCGCGTTTATCGGCAATGTGGCCGGAGCTCTTCAAGTGCAGGTGGTTGGGAATAAGAAGCCGATTGAGTTATCAGAAATGACAAAGTTTATCACAAGACTGCTTAAATAGTTTAAGCTGCTTATGGGAAAAAACCAAATAAAAAATATCTTGGTGACCGGTGGAGCGGGTTTTGTCGGAGCGGTTCTTGTCCCCAAACTTTTGAAAAAAGGCTATAAAGTAAGCGTCCTTGACTGGTATATTTTTGGCAGAGATGTTTTTTCCAATCTTAAAGATAAATCAAGACTTAAAGAGATTAAGGGTGATCTTCGAGATAGAAAGCTTTTGGAAAAGGAACTTACCGGTATTGATGCGGTGATTCATTTAGCCTGCATTTCAAACGATCCTTCTTTTGAGCTTGACCCGACTTTTGGTAAGTCTGTTAATTATGACGCCACTATTTTTCTTGCTGATGCCGCCAAAAAAAAGAAAATCAAACGCTTTATTTACGCCTCAAGTTCAAGCGTTTACGGGGTAAAAAAAGAGCCGGAGGTTACCGAAGATTTGCCACTTGAACCTTTAACAGATTATTCCAAGTATAAAGTGCTTTCAGAGCAGTATCTTTTGAAAAAACATAAGGACAGTTTTACGCTTCTTATTCTTAGGCCGGCAACGGTCTGCGGTTATTCACCTAGACTCCGGCTTGATCTGACAGTTAATATTCTCACGATTAGCGCTTTGGTCAACAAAAAAATTATTGTTTACGGCGGAAATCAGAAGCGACCTAATATACACATTGAAGACATGACTGATCTTTATCTGAAGACGCTTGAATATCCCCATGATAAAATCCACGGAAAAATATTTAACGCCGGTTATGACAACTATACTGTTTTGGAAATTGCAAAAATGGTCAAAAGAGTGATCGGGGATAAAGAGATTGAAATTGAAATAAGACCAACAGACGATCACCGTTCTTATCATGTTTCTTCTGCCAAAATCGAAAGAGAGTTGGGTTTCAGGGCAAAAAAGAGCGTTCCCGAAGCGATAAGGGATCTAGTGCGAGCTTATAAAGAAGGAAAAATTCCTAATCCCATGAGCGAGGTCAAATATTATAATATCAAAACTATGCAGATAAATAAGGATAAATTATTAAATTATTAACAGATTAAAAAATGCGGAAGAAAAAACAGCTGTCTTTACGCAAGTATATAGATTTCTATATCAGAAATCTTAAAAACTGTCTTGAACGCCTTGATTATGAAGCCGTGGAAAAAACCGTTGACACTCTTATGGATGCTTATAGAAACAACCGTCAAGTTTTTATTATCGGCAACGGAGGAGCAGCAAGCAATGCTTCGCATATGGCGTGCGATTTAGGGAAGGGCACCTTAATGCGTGAGTACGATGAAAACGAACCAAGGTTTAGAGTGGTTTCTTTAACCGATAACGTGGCGATTATGACCGCTTTTGCCAATGATCTATCCTATGAAGATATTTTTGTGCAGCAGCTTCGCAATCTGATTGAAAAAGATGATGTTTTGATTGCCTTATCCGGGAGCGGCAACAGTATAAACATTATTAAAGCTGTTGAATATGCAAAAAAATGCCAAGCTAAAACCATTGGTTTTTTGGGTTTTAAAACCGGCGGAAAACTGGCTAAAATTGTAGACCTTGCGATTATTGCCGACAGCCCATTTTATGGCCCCTCGGAAGATCTCCAACTGATTCTCGATCATATTATTACCTCTTGGATTGCAAAGATAAAAGGGAAGCATGACAAGGAAATAAAAAAAATTAAATTATAATTTTTCATTGCATAAAATTTTCTTGCGATTTTTTACATTTTTTCATAGGCAATATTTCTTATATGGTTAATATTAAGGTTTTGGAAAAACTTTATTATCAGCTTTTTCGGATAAGACTAATTGAAGAGCGGATTGCCGAGGAATATCCCAAGCAGGAAATGCGCTGTCCTGTGCATTTTTGCATCGGGCATGAGGCAATATCTGCAGGAGTTTGTGCTTGTTTAAGAGATGATGATTTTGTTTTTAGCAATCATCGCTCTCATGGTCACTACTTGGCCAAAGGCGGTAATCTTGCCGCAATGATCGCGGAAATCTACGGTAAAGAGACAGGTTGCAGCCGCGGACGCGGCGGTTCACAACACCTTATTGATCTTTCTGTGGGTTTTTTGGGAGCCACGCCAATTGTGGGCGGGACAATCCCTGTGGCTACCGGTTCGGCGTTTGTTTCAAAGTTAAATCATGAAAAAGGAATTACCGTAGTTTTCTTTGGCGACGCGGCAACAGAAGAAGGCGTATTTCATGAAAGCCTCAATTTTGCTTCGCTGAAAAAACTACCAATCCTTTTTGTTTGTGAAAACAATTTTTATTCCATTTTTACTCATATAAGGGAAAGACAACCCAAAAGAGATATTGCTAAAGTTGTTTCTGCTCATGGAATTTTTTCTATAAAAGAGGATGGAAACGATGTTGAAAAAGTTTATCTTACCGCAAAGAAAGCGATTGCATATATAAAGGCAGGCAAGGGTCCGGCTTTTTTGGAATTTCTCACTTATAGATTTCGAGAACACTGCGGGCCAAATTTTGAAAAAGTCGGCGAGCGGCCAAGAAAAGAGTTTGAGAAATGGAAGAAACGCGACCCGCTTGTCATCATGGAAAAAAGAGCCTTAAGGGAGAAATGGCTGGATACGGAAAAAATAGAGACGATGAAAAAAAGAATAATTCATGAGATAAATGAAGCTTTTGATTTTGCCAGCAAAAGCCCGTATCTTAGGGAGAAGCCGGAGGAAAAACAGGCTTATGTCACTTAAGTGTGACCTAGGAAAATTATGAAAAAAAAACGAGAAATCAATTACGCTGCTGCCGTCCGTGAAGCGATTGATCAATGCTTAGAAAGGGATGCATCAGTTTTTTTAATCGGCGAAGGGGTGCCAGATCCGCGGGGAATTTTTGGGACAACTTTGGGATTGCAAAAGAAATATGGCAACAATCGGGTAATGGACATGCCGGTTTCGGAAAATGCAGTTACTGGAATTTGTATTGGGGCGGCGATCCGCGGCATGCGTCCAATTATGACTCACCAGCGAGTGGATTTTTCGCTTCTAGCCTTTGACCAGATTGTAAATAATGCGGCCAAATGGCATTATATGTTCGGCGGAAAAACTTCTGTGCCATTGGTTGTTAGGATGCTTGTCGGCCGCGGCTGGGGTCAGGGCGCGCAACATTCGCAGAGCCTTCAGGCATTGTATGGACATATCCCGGGTCTTAAAGTGGTGATGCCCGTTTTTCCTTATGATGTTAAAGGGATGTTGATAGCGGCGGTCTACGACGGCAATCCGGTGATTTTTATTGAACACAGATGGTTATATGCCGTCAAAGGAGAGGTGCCGGAAAAATTTTATAAAGAAAATCTTTCTAAAGCTAAAATTGTAAAAAAAGGAAAAGATATAACTATTGTTGCTACTTCATATATGACCTTAGAAAGTTTGAAAGCGGCGGAGATTCTTAACCAAGAAGGAATAGATATTGAATTAATTGATGCAAGATCGATAAAACCAATTGATTGGGAAACGATTATCAATTCGGTTAAAAAAACCGGCAGATTACTGGTTGCCGATACAGGATACCAGACTTTGGGATTTGCTTCGGAAATAATAGCCAAAGTCGCCCAGAAAGCCTTTTTTTCGCTTAAAATACCGCCTCGGCAAATTGCCCTGCCGGATATCCCTACGCCGACTAGTTGGTGTGCAGCAGAAAAATACTATTTTACATATATTGATATATTAAAGTCATTATTGGAATCGTTGAATCTGCCAAAAAAGAGAATTAAGGATATAATAGATAAGAATAAACCTGATGGGAAAGTCAGGTCTGATGTGCCAGATTTGTCATTTACAGGACCATTTTAAAATTATTATAATTTGCGGGTCCTAGCTAATTGTTCGCAGATAAAATTTTCTTACTCGCAAGACAGGAAGGTTTTAAAGCACGTTAAGATATTAGTTGAGCCAAAAAAATATTATATTGTCAGAATATCAGGATTGATTTAAGAGTTTCGTATGCGAGTTTCGAAAATTTTATACTGCTTCGCAATAATTCATGACTCAAAAAATCCTTGTTATCGGTAGTAATTCATTTTCCGGTAGTGATTTTATTGATTATGTACTGGAGAAAAAGAAGTATCGGGTGATTGGGGTAAGCCGTTCTTTGGAAAAAAGCAGTCTTTTTCTGCCATACAAAAAAAACAAAAACGTTTCTCTTTTTAAGTTTTATCAGCTGGATCTGAATAAAGATTGGCAGAAATTGTTTAGTTTATTAGATAGAGAAAAACCTGAATACATCGTTAATTTTGCCGCCCAGTCAGAGGTCGCGCCATCATGGGAGCATCCGGAGCACTGGTTTGAGACTAATGCGGTGGGAATAGCTAGGCTAGGGAATTTTCTTAGGTCGCTTAAGTCGCTTAAGAAATATGTGCATATTTCAAGTCCTGAAGTCTATGGGACGTGTGAGGGAATAGTGAAAGAGGACGCCCCGCTTAATCCTTCAACACCTTATGCTGCTTCCAAAGCCGCCGGCGACCTGTTTCTTTTTACCTTGGTTAAAAACTTCAGATTTCCATTGGTGATGATCCGCTCAACCAATGTTTATGGAGCGCACCAACAGCTTTTTAAGATCATTCCAAGATCAGTAATCTATATTAAAATGGGAAAAATAATTGAGCTTCACGGCGCAGGACGGGCGGTAAAATCGTATATCCATATCAAAGACATTTCCCGTGGAGAATACCTTGCGATGGAGCAGGGAAAAACCGGTGAGATTTATCATCTTTCGCCGGATCGCGGGATAGCAGTTAGGGATATTGTAAAAATTATTTGTCAAAAGATGGGGAAAGATTTTAAAAGTGCGACAAAAACAGTGGCCGAGCGGTTGGGACAAGACAAAGCTTATGTGATTGATTCCGGTAAGGCAAGGAAAACACTTGGTTGGAAGCCTAAAATATCAATCGAAGAGGGAATAGAGGGAGTGATAAACTGGGTTAATAATAACTGGGAGGAGATCAAAAACCAGCCTTTGACTTATATCCACAAACCCTAGGTTTATCTATGAGGTATCATTTAGATAAATTAAAGAAACATTTATGGTTTTATTTATTTTTTATTGCCATTCTTCTTAGCGGTTTTTTCTACAGATTGTATTTATCTGCTTTTGCGGTTAAAGGTCTTTTTTGGGACATGGCTGATTATGATTATTTTGCCCGAGAAATGTTATCGGGTAAGTTAATTACTGATTGCTGCCATCGAAACGTCGGCTATTCCGCTTTTTTGGCGCTTATTTATCTGATCTTCGGTCAATCCAATCTGGCCGCAGTGCGATTTATGAATATTCTTTTGGAACTATGTTCAGCTGTTTTGATATTTTTTTCTGCCAAGAAAATGTTTGGCCGGAAAACCGCCTTTGTTTCCTTAATCCTTTTTGTCAGCAATCCTTTTACCGCAGCCTATACCGGGCTTATTCTGCCGGAGTCGATAACTGTCTTTTACATAAGCCTTATCGTGTTTGTGTTAAGTCGGGATAGATTCATAAGAAGTAGACGCCTATGGGTGTTTTTTGGCTTTCTTACGGGTCTTTTGCTTTTCACCAGATCACAGTTTTATTATTTTTCCTTTTTATTGCCTTTGGTTTTTTCCTTATTGCTTTATAGAGAATTGAAAAGGCTTTTTTTTATACTGCTGTTTTTAACAGGTTTTTTAATATCTTCTTTTTATACTCTTTTGGGCAATTACCGCAATTTTCAAAAAATCAGTTTAATTCCTCCTTACAACAGCGGAATAGGTATTTTATACGCAAATTTTTATGTAGGCAAATATCCGGATTTAGATATAAGAAGCCTTAATCCTGAATACGCCAGAATTTTTGAAGAATATGAAAAAACTCCACTTTTGGAAAGAAGTAATTTTTACGATAAATACAAGCGGTTATACTTTGAGAAAGTAAAAAATGAATGGCTTTCTTACCTTTCTATCATCGGTTCAAACATATTTTGGCTTTGGGATAAAGATCACCTTTTTACATATGCTGATCCTTTCCATCCGAAAGACAGCCCTTATTTAAGAATTTACAACCTGATTCTGCTTGGGTTTTTTGCAGTTGGTACGGCTTTTTTTATCAGGAAAAAAGGGAAGAAAAATCTGAAAACTCCGCTGGTTGTTTTTACGATTGTTTTGTTTTTATACATTACCTTTTTTATTGCTTTGCTTTCAAGCGAATCAAGACATACGTTGCCCTTTTACCCTTTTATTTTTTTCTGGGGAGGCTATGGCGTAAGCGCGATTTATCATCTTTTTTATGACAAACTACAAAAATAAAAAAGTACTTATTACCGGCGGGGCAGGCTTTATCGGGAGCAATCTTGCCATAAAACTGGTTGAGACGGGAGCTTTGGTGACTGTCGTTGATGCTTTGATAGAAGGCTACGGCGGCAACATTTTTAATCTTAAACCGGTTGCAAAAAAAGTAAAATGGTTTAAGGGAGATATAAGAGAGAAAAGAATTATCGATAAAATTATCAGGGGAAAAGAAATAATTTTTAATCTTGCCGGAACACTTTCTCATATAGACAGCATGACGGATCCTATGACGGATTTATCGATAAACTGCCAAGCACAGCTTTCCCTTCTTGAATCGGTAAGAAAATATAATCCTTCTGCCAGAATTGTTTTTGCCGGCACGCGCAATCAATACGGGAAAGCCAAATATTTGCCGGTTGACGAAGAACACCCCCAGGAGCCTACTGATATAAACGGCATCAATAATATTGCTGCTGAAAAATATCACCTTTTATACACCCGTGTCTATGGTATAAAATCCGTTTCACTTCGGATGACCAACACCTACGGGCCCAGACATCAGATGAGACACTCCAGGCAGGGCGTCCTTAACTGGTTTATAAGACAAATCCTTGATGGAGAGAGAGTAATTCTTTATGGCGAAGGCAACCAGATAAGAGATGTTAACTATGTATCGGATGTTGTTGAGGCGCTAATGACTGTTGGAGCAAGCGACAAAGGTTGGGGAGAGGCGTATAATCTGGGAGGGACACCGGTATCTCTTATAGATTTCGTCAAAAAAACTGCCGAGATTGTTAAGACGATAAATTCAAACTTTAGTCTTGATTTGACGGTCAAGCCGTTTCCGAAAGATAGAAAAAAGATCGAGATAGGCGATTATATCGCTTCATGGAAGAAAATAAACAAAATTTACGGCTGGAAGCCAAAGGTTGATCTTACCCAAGGTTTAAGAAAAACTATAGAGTATTATCTAAAGTACAAAAAATATTATTGGTAAAAAAGCAACTTCAACAGACTTATGATTCCACTTTTTACTCTTGAAAGACAAAATAAGATTTTAGAAAAAGAACTGGATAAAGCGGTAAAAGAAGTTATGAGGAGAGGAATATTTATTCTAGGTTCGAAAGTCACGGAGTTTGAAGAGATGTTTTCAAGATACATCGGGACAAAATACGCAGTTGGCGTAGCTTCAGGAACCGACGCTTTGACTTTATCGCTTTTTGCTTTGGGAGTGGGAGAAAATGATGAAGTGATTATACCTGCCAATAGTTATCCGACAGCTTTTGCGGTTGCCGCAGCGGGCGCTTTGCCTAAACTGGTAGACATTGATCCCTTTACGTACACGATTGATCCGGAAAAAATTGTTTTGGCAATCACAAAAAAAACAAAAGCAATTATTCCTGTTCATCTTTATGGTCAGCCCGCTAACATGAAAAAAATTATGGAGATCGGGAAAAAATATAAGCTTTTCATCATTGAGGATTGTGCGCAGGCTCATGGAGCCGCGTTGAGCGCGGGTACATCCATGCTTAGTAAGGGAGTAGAAATTTCTTTTAAAAGTAAGTCTGATAAGTCGCTTGGGCTGCCTGCCTATCGTCAAGGCAGGCTTAAGGAGAAAAAAATCTGGAAGAAAGTGGGCAGTCTTGGAGACGTGGGTTGCTTTTCCTTTTATCCAACCAAAAATTTGGGTTGTTTTGGAGACGGAGGAATGGTGGTGACTAATAATCCTGAAATTGCAAAAAGGGTAAGACTTTTTAGAATGTATGGAGAAAGAGAACGTTACAATAGTGTTTTATTGGGCAAAAACAGCAGGCTTGACGAGCTTCAGGCGGCAATATTATTGGTTAAGCTTAAACATCTTGACGAGTGGAATGAAAAAAGAAGGGGAATTGCAGGAAAATATCTAAGCCGCTTAGGTGAGTTAGGATTACCTGCCCGACAGAGGGTTTATGTTAAACACGTTTATCATCTCTTTGTTATAAGAACAGGCAAGAGAGAGGAATTAAAAGATTATTTATTAAAAAAAGGAATACAAACAGCAGTGCATTACCCCCTCCCCATCCATCTTGTTTCTTCTTTTTCCTTTTTAGGCTATAAAAAGGGAGATTTTCCCGAGAGCGAAAAGGCTTCAAGGGAAATTTTGAGCTTGCCGATGTTTCCGGAGTTAACTTTTGAGGAGGTGGAAAAAGTGGCAGAAGAAATAAAGAATTTCTACAGCTGATCTAAAGAAATTATGTTTAGAAAAATTAAAGTTTCAGATATCAAACAAGTGGCAAAGCTGCATAGGGAAGAATTATCCGGCTTTCTCTCGGAGTTGGGGAGAGATTTTTTGGAAAAATTCTATAAGGTTTCGCTGATAATTCCTGAAATATTTACTATAGTGATTGAGGAAAAAAAACAAATTTTAGGATTTGCCAGTGGGGCGGTACGGCTTAGGGGATTATACAAAAAAATATTTATGAAAGACCCTCTCGGTTTTATTTTCTCATTATTGAGCTATTCTATTACTCATCCAGGAAAGATTTTCAAATTGACAAAAACTATGGTTTATCCTGGGTTTGAAAGCGATATCCCGGAGTTGCTTACTATAGTAATAGATAAAAACCAAAGAAACAGGGGTTTGGGAAGAAAACTTTTCCTGGCGGCGGTCAAAGAGTTTAAGAAAAGAGGAATCGATGATTTTCGGATAAGCGTGTACAAGAGGCTTCCCGCCAATGAATTTTATAAAAAGATCGGTTTAAAACTGGAAAAACAGTTTGATTTCATGGGGGAAAAAATGAATTATTATAGATATAAAGAGGGGTAATTTGCAGAAGTTGATTTTGGTTTGCGTATAAATTTTAACTTGAACAATCAGGCAAATTTTCACATCTTTTATGATGAAAAAAAATAATTTATCTGCCAATATATTGGTTGTTTTAGCTTCGCTGGCGCTTCTTTTTCTCCTTTTTTTACGATTTCGTCTGGCTGTTGCGCGCTATTTTGATATAGATGAATTCGCTTATCTTCACTGGAGTTATAATCTTTCTCTTGGAGAAAGACCTTATCGGGATTTTCTGTTTCTTCTTCCTCCTTCTTTTTTATACTTTCTGCAGCCTTTGTTTATTTTTCTTGGGCGTTCGGTACAGGTTTTGATCGCGGCAAGATTGATGATTTTTATAGTTTTTATCCTGATGTGTTTAATGCTTGTTTTTATTGGCAAAAGCTTAAGAAACTTAAAAACAGGCATTTTTTCTGCCGTGATTTTTGCTTTTTTACCGATACCTTATGACAAAATGCTTGAAATAAGGCCTGATTTACCCGCGGTTTTATTTGCTCTTTTTGGACTCTATTTATTCATGCTGACAGTCGAAAAGCACGTTAAGAGATGGTCGTTTATTTCTGGTTTTGCCCTGTCTTTGTCTTTGACGTTTATCCCCAAAACCGTTTTTTTTCTTCTTCCTGCAATTTTTGCCATGTGGTTTATGGGCTACCGTGCGGCGGCAAAAGATGAACTTAGGCAGGTATGGCAAACTATTATTTTTCCTTTTATTGCCGGTTTTTTTATTCCCGCAGTTGTCACTTTTTTGATCGTGGCATCTTATGGTGATTTAAGAATGGCTTTTTACAGCATGACAAGGCTTGCTTCTGACATCCACAGGACTCTTGGGTCGAAATTTTACATGTTGCCTAATCTTTTTTTCTATCCCAATGATACCTATTACGGCTTAGCAGGCACGAATAATCTGCCTTATATCCTTAATCTGGTCGTCTATATTACTGCTAGTCTTTGGGCTATAAAAAGCTTTTTTTCCGCAAGAAATCTTCGGGAGCTTCTTTTTGCCGCCGTGTTTTTTATAAACCTTTTGGCTTTTGTGAAGTTTTACCCCCTTAAGCATGCGCAGTATTTAATAGCGCTGGCGCCTTTTATCGCTTTTTACTTTGCTGATATAATATTGACAATTTTTAGCTTATTGTTTCGCGTTAAAAAAAGCAGTCGAGCTTTATCTTTGAACTTCTCCTTTGCGTCCGCAGGCAGAATATTTGCAGAAGCGATAAATTTTGTTTTAATTATTACGGTCTTGCTTCTTATAATCTTTGCAGACTACCAGATGTATGAAAAAAAGAAGCAGTGGAATAACCGGGTGGTGATTGAGAAAATTATAAGGACGCTTAAGACGGTACCGGCGGAGGAAAGAGTTTTTGATCTGACTGGCGGAAGCATTTTTTATCGTCATGGGTATTATTTTTGCTGTTTATCATATGGTCAGTATGAAGAGGTTTTGCGTTTTCCCGTGCCTGATCTAAAGAGGGTTTTTGAAGACAATAAAACTAAATATGTCTATACGGATTTTTTCGATCGGCTTGATGTTTTGCCTTTTCTTCAGGCAAGGTATATTAAAGAAAACTTCACGCCGTATTTTCCAGACGGTAGTTTACTGATAAAGAAATAAAAGCTTAAGTTTTTATGGAGTTATTGCTAGTTTTAATTATTTGTTTTTTGGTTTTAGGATTAAACTGTGTGATATTTGTGGTGGGAGCACTGGCTACCCCAAAAGGCAGTATTTATCTAGGCACAGTGCATTGGCCTGGTGATTATTTTTCCTATCTTTCGCAGATGGCGCAGGGAAAATACAGTTTTTTTTTGGTGCGGGTGCTTCATACTGCTGAAGATTTACCGCCCACGATTGTTGGCTGGCAAATGGTTTGGCTGGGCAAATTTTTTTCCCTTTTGGGTATAGATAATATCTATGGTTATCAGATAGCCTTAGTAGTTTTTATTTTCTTTTTTTTGATATTGACTTATCGTCTGATGATTTTTATTTTCCCTGTCTCATTATCATGCAGATCAAAGGAGCGGGGAAAAAGACTGCTTGCTTTTTTCTTTTTTGCCACTTCAACCGCTTTTTTTAAGGTTGGTTTGGATAACGGAAAATTAGTCTGGTCAATTTATGATTATTGGTACAATACCGGCAATTCGCTGGTGCGCTTTCCCCATACTCCCCACCATGCTATTGCCGATAATTTGGCAGTCTTAATGATGCTTAATACTATTTACTGGATCAAAAGAAATCTTAATATTGCAAAAAAAACAATAGTTATCGCGGTTGCGACACTGGGCGGGGCGGCTATCTGCAGTATTACGCCGGTGCATTGGATGCTGGTTGGCCTAGGAGCAGGGGTTGCGATAAGTATTTATGAGGCGATTTTGGCTATCAGGAGAAGGATTGTTTTGAGAGTGTTTTTTGAGAGAACAATAAAAAGTTTAACACCCGTGATTTTTTATGTTTTAGGCGGATTGCCGGTTTTTTTCTACCTTAAAAAAGTTTATGAAAGCTCTTCTTCAAATTTATTTAGCTGGGAAGGATATCAGCAGCTGCCGGCCTCTTTTTATCTTATCTTTGTGGGTTCAGGCTTAGTCATACCTTTGGCTATTTCGGGCGTATGGAATTTTATTAAAAAGGCTGATTTTCCAAGGATTTTTGGAATAAGTTTCATCTTGGTTTGTTCGCTTTTCTTTTTTAGCTTTATTCCGGTAAGTTTACACATTACAAACGCTAGATTCTGGCCGGGAACAATTTACATTTTTATAGCCGCGCTTGCCGCAGAAGGAATTTATTTTCTTGCCGGCTTTTTCGGCAGATATAAAAAATTAGCGCTGTCGGTTTTAATCATAATCTATACCGCTTCGGTTTTACCGACCCATATCATTGATCTTATAGAAAAATCAAAGCCTAAACTTGGCAACGCCTATTATTATCTGCCAAAAGATATTTATGCCTCATATCTTACAGCAGAGAAAATTTCTTCAAAAGACGACCTTTTTTTAGTCCAGTGGCCGATGAACCTTTCTTTCCCCGGCATCACCGGAAGGCGGACTTTCCATGGTTATGATCCGACAACTTTGGATTTTGCCACCAAAGATAAGGAAGCCTATGATTTTTTTGCCGGGAATTTAAGCGAGCGGGAAATGGGAGCACTGCTTGATAAATATAGCATTAATTACGTTCTCGGCTACTGGTGGAATCCAAAACTTCCTCAATTTGCAAGGCTCAAAAGAGTTTACAGCAATTCTATCATAGCGATAGATAAGGTGGTAAGGTGATGCTTTGAATCTTTGTTTGGGAGTTCTTCTCTTGCGTCACCCGCAACTAAAATTAAGATATTCTTTGCAAATTTTATATGCTTTGCAATTATTATTTCTTGCGCCAGCCATTCTGATTGATAATTCTTATGAAGTTTTAGGTCAATGGCTGAAAATAGTCAGGTAGTTGTTTTGGAAGAAAATTCTAAGGAAGCCGTATTTGGCAAGAATTTTCTGCGGATCCTGTTCCCAAGGCGAAAGAAGGACATAACCGATATTTTCCTTTTCCAAAAAATCTTTTGCCTGGTTTTCCGTCATTTTAAGTTCGTAAAACAATAAAGCTTTTTGCGCCTTTTCGTTTTGGTTAAGGGTAAAGATGCTTCTTCCAAGATAGACTTTGTTTCCGGTTAGCGCTGTCGTCAAAAGGCCGTAATTTGAAGAAGGAGCAGAAAGGATTAACTTGTCAGTTTTTCCGAGTGTTTTTATACCCTGATATACGAAAGCGGGTACAAATTGGAGATTGCCTGCCATATACGGGACTTTAAGCATGATTTGGAAATTGGCGTACAGCGAAAGAGAAAAGAAGAACATGACAGCGGTAAAAAGGGCGTAATAAAAAAGTGTTTTTTTCAGTATCTTTTGAAGAAAAAGGATAGAGGAAGCGGCAAGAAAAAGATAAGAAGAGGGGGTTTCAAAACGAAGGTTATGGATACCAGCCAATTTAAGAAGAGGCATGAAAGAGGGCGCAAGAGATAAAAGAAAAGAAAAGAAAACTAGAAAGAAAAAAACCAACCTTGGAAATGATAAACGGGAAAAATAAAAAGGCAAACCTAAGATAGCAAGAACAAGAAGAAGGCCGGTATTTTGGGCAAAAAGGGAAAGGGAAGGATAATAATAGTGGCTTATGTCCCAGATTTTTCCAGCCAGAAGAGAAGAAGAAGATGAGGTTTGGCGGGAGAGAAGAAAAGCAAAAGGGAGAGTGAGAATGAGTGATAAAAGGAAAGGAAGAAAAGCTCTCTGACCCAAGTCAGTTATCAATGTCTTTCCTGCTATCTTTGGAATTTTTATCCTGCCTTTTAGGATAGTTATTAAGTTAACCGTCAGGATTGCCAGCCAGAATAGTATCAGCTGTGGAGGAGAAAGGGAGAGAAGAAGAAGGGAGAAGACAAACAATACGGCTGTTTCTTTGGCGTGACCCAGATTTTTATTTTCACGCGAGACAAAAAGCAAGCCTAAAAGCAGGATGATTTGCGCCAGCTGATGGTGTGGTACGGCGTTGGAAAAGCGGTTAAAGGGTGAACCGATGGCGTACCAGTAACTGATAGGTGTGAAAGTAAGTTTCGGAGAAAAAGAAACAGTGAAAAGATCACCAGAAAAAAGAACAAAAAGAAAAGCAAAAAATTTGGTTATGTTTTTTTCTTTCGGCAGGAGGCGGCAGATGGCAACATAGATTATTATAAAAAAGACAAAAGAAAAACTTGCCGAGGAAAGCCAAAAGACGATTTGCGACGGCACGGGAATTTTCAGAAGATAAGTGATAAAACCCATTAGAGAATAAGGCCACCAGACGGCAATGTATTTGCTCGGATCATCATTGCTAAAGACATTTGAGAGGATAAGATGGCCGTTTTGGCCTTGTTTCACAAAGGTGATGTATTCGTAATAATCTTCGAAATAATGCCCAACCAGCATGTTGACCGTATCAGAGGGAGTTTTGGGAATGGTTAAAAGCACAGGGGAGATAAGAAAAAGGGAGAAAGAAAGAGAAATGGCAAAGACAGAAATTATAAGCCAGTTGGATCTAATTAATCTTAGCATTTGGAGCCCCTCTTTTGCACTGCCCGCTTTTAATTTAATATGTGTATATGATTACTGTCTGGTTATCAAAGACCGGTTTTATGAAAGGATAGACGTCTTTCAGATTTTTCTTTCCTAATCTTTCTTTTTCCTGCACACTGTAAAAGATATATTTTATTCTGCCCGCCTCAATAAATGATTTTGCCTCCATTGGCGTCATTTCCCCCTTGAAAAATTTAGCAACTTCTAATTGTTTTCTTTCATAATCATAAGTATTTGATTGGCCAAAATAGACGGTATTGCCCGAATAGGCGGGGATATGATTGCCGGCGGTGATTTCTGCCAGAACAACTTCATCATGGTTGGTGTTGTCGCGAAGCCACCTTATGCCATCCATCCAGTTTTTCAAGGGAAACATTGCCTGCGGAGGGTAGGGAACAAGCGGGATATTGGCGCGGGCCCGCTGGCTAAGCCAAGTGGTTTGCCAGCGGAGACTGACAGTCATCATATAGAGGTTAGTGAGGAGATAGAGGGAGAGAATTATTGTTATGGTTGGTTTCAATAAGTTACTTAAGCGGCTTAAGTCGCTTAGGAGAAAAAGCTCGTGGAAAAAGTAAGCGCCAAGAATTCCCAAGGGAATAAAAAGCCCTGTCTGTGTGAAGCGAAGAGGGCTTTGCTCGCGCATATGAGTAAAGAAAACAGCAAAAGCAAAAGTTATAAGAACCCAGAAAATCAGCGGTTGGAATTTTCTTTGTCTTTTAATGATGGAAACGACAGCGCCGGCTATTCCCAGAAAAAAGACGGGGCCGGTACCAAGGATATACTGCCAAAAGGGTATCATCATAGGATGCGTGCGGTGGAACTCGACAAGTGCCGACCATGGGATTTGTTTGGTAAGGAAAAAGATATAAAGAAGAGAAATACTTGAGAAGATAACAAATAGAAGGATTTTTCGCAGATAAAATTTTCTCGCTTCGCAATTCACAACAGTTAATCTTAATAAATAATCGCAGTTTTGTTTGTTAATTTTCCTGATTTCGTAGTTATTATTGTTATTTGGATGGTTAGTTTTGTTATTGTTTTGTTGTAGCTTAGTATTTTTTTTACCGCCCATAATCTTATCTATTTGAGCGAAAATGCGGGCTTTGAAAATTTTATGCTGCTTAAATATAACGCATGAGGTAATAGTTTTTATAAGTATTGTAAGAATTAAAACTCCGTTTAGAGTCATCAGGCTTGGCGGAAAGACTAAACCGGCGAGATTGCCGAGGATAACCAAAAGGATAAAGCCTTTGCCGGTTAAATGGTTTGGCGGTCTAATGGTCAGCAGATAAAGAAGATAAAAAGAAACGACTTGACCAAAAAGTATATGGGGAATGAAGGTAATACGCTGGAGGGCGTCGATGTTGGACCACCACTCCATATAGCGGTAGACGTGAAGCGTACCATTGCTGTCAGTATAAAATTTGGGGAAGCTGCCGGAGGTGATAATGATAAGGAAAGCTAAAATTTGCCAGATAAATGGATCGATTTTACGCCCCAAAACGAGGTTGAACCTCGTAGGGGCGGGAAAATAAAAGCGGACAAAAAGAAAGATCACAAGAAGCAAAAGAGGAGAAAGGATGATTCTTCCAAGAAGATAGCTTAAGTTAGGATCAAGATTAAAAATTCTTCCCAGAAGACCTAAAAATACGTAAAATTCTTGGATGAAGGAACCCTGATGCGGTTCGCTGGTGTATTTTTCCAAAGCGGTCAGGCGGCCTTCTAAACCTTGTCTTATCTTGGAAAGATAAAGATTATAATCAGGCCAGTAGTAGTTGTGTTCAAGGATATATTCACGGTTCGGATCGCCCAAATTATTGGCCAAAGAGAGGTCAAAAAGGGTAGGATAAAAGGAGAAAGCAAGAAAAAAAAGAATGAGGACGGCAAAAATAATAGTTTTTACTGAATTCATAAAAAGGCTTGGTTTCTTACTTGACCATAAAATCATTATAACTTATGATGGGGAAAATTTTTATGGTTTTTCTCTCAATTATTATTCCTGCTTATAACAGTAAAAAGACAATTGCTCCTCTTATTTTTTCAATTGCGGCAGCCGCAAAAGTAGATTTTGGGGAGATAGAAATTGTTATTGTGGATGATGGCTCAACCGACGGGACGGTAGAAAAGATAGAAAAGGATGATAAGTTGCTTAGGTCGCTTAATAAACTTAAGTCAATTAAGATAATAAAACTTAAAAAAAATTCCGGTCCGGCGGCCGCCCGCAATATTGGGGTGAAATATGCCAGCGGGAAAATTGTGCTTTTTCTTGATGCCGATGTGGTTTTATACAAAAATACGCTTTTTGAAGTAATAAGATCATTTAAGAATGATTTAGATCTTTATGCTTTGACCGGAGTCTGGGATAAAAGGCAAAAAAGCGACAAATTTTTTCCTAAATTTAAGGCTTTGCGGGATTGGAGCTACTGGATAAACGAGAGAAATCCCAGAGATTACTATTACCTTTTCTCAACGCGGATAGCGGCGATAGACAGGGGGCTATTTCTGCGCCTAGGAGGATTTAACACCACATACAAAGCGGCGCTGGTTGAAGATATAGAACTAACCTACAGGATAGCCAAGCGTTACGCTGTGGTTTTTAACCCCAAGGTGAAAGTGGCCCATGAGTTTGAGGGTTTTTTGCCTATAGCCAAAAAATATTTTTGGCGGTCGTACTACTGGAGCAGAATTTACCGCGAGCGGAAAAAGTTTGATCCGGTGGCGACAACGAGCAAAGAAGCGATTACGACAATATCAGCAGGTTTATTAGTCTTGTTTTCCTTTTTATATTTTATAATGATAATTTTAAATTATAAAACCGGCGTTATAGTTGGTGGAGTTTATTTATCATTAAAATCCATAATCTTTACCTTTTTATCCTTAATTCTTTTTATTCATCTTCGTGGAGTAAGAAAATTTTTGTGGTTTTGCCTGAAAGAAGAGGGATTGTTATTTGCCATAAAAGCTTTTTTTACCGGTATAGCTCTTTATCTGGTGATACTATCTGGAGCGGGAGCGTCACTTTTTACGGTTTCTTCTCAGGCGCGGCAAGGGAAATAGTGGGAATGGGAGAAGGAAGCTTTTTTAAAGAGGAAGGAGTGGCTTTTTTAATTTCCATATCAGCGGGTGCGGCGCCGTTTTCTGTTTTTTTAAGACTGGCGGCGGGCGTAGTTTCTTCTTTTGGCAAAAGTTTTTCCAGTTCTTCCATTTCCTTTTTGACTTTTTTGCTGTCTTCGGAGTCAGACGGAAGGAGCGAGGCAACGATCTTAAGCTCTTCATAAGCCTCTTTTTGCCTTTTTTGTTCAAGAAGAACGACGGCTAAATTGTAATGGGCGTTGGGAAGATCTGGTTTAAGATTGACAGCAGTGCGGAAACTTGCTTCCGCTTCGGGAAGTTTCTTGAGAGACAAAAAAAGTCCGCCGTAATCAAGATAGCCGTTGGGATCGTTGGGATAAAGAGCAATCCGCTGACGGTAGCTTTGCAGGGCAAACTCCTCCGCTCCCTGGGCGATGTTGATGATGGAAGCATAAGTGGCGGCAAGATTGTCCCAATTATTGACATTGGTCTGGAAAAGAAAAACCGCCGTTCTTCCCTCATCAATGGCTTGCTTTATCAAAACGGGAATATTTTTTTTGTCTTCATCTGTGGGTTCTTTTTTGGCGGCAAGGCTGTTGGCCAAGGCGAAATTGGTTTTGGAAAAAGCCAAGTGATAGCGGTCAAGATATGGGTTAAGAGCAATGGCTTTTTGAAGCCAGAGATAAGTAATGTCGCCTTGGTTGTTGACCATTGCGTCAAGCGCTTTTTTGAAATATGTTTCGGCAAGATAAGCTCTTGAAGCAAAATAAGAAACCGCGGCAAGCGGAGCGATTGAGAGTATAAAAAGATAATATGGAAGCCTTTTATAGCGGGAAAGACTAAGCGTTGCGGCTGTCCATTTTTTTGCCGTGATCGCAAGAAGGATAATAGTCAGGATAAAGACAGTCATGTTGCCCGGAAGAATAACCTGCAAGATCAGGGCAACGGCCAAAGTCAAGATAAAAGGAAAACGGCCGGTTAGATTTTTACTGCCGGTTTCACTGTTTGTTTCTTTTAAAAGAAATCGGATAGATTTTATCAGAATTATCAAAAAAGAAGCGGCGGCGATAATGCCGATTTCCGTAGCGATATTTAAAAAGTAGGATGAAGAGCCGGTAAAAATGACGCTCCAGTAAGGAGTAAGATTAAAAGAGGGCGGTTTAGTGAGGGTAAAAGCGGCGATAAAATTAGCCGGACCTACGCCGAGAAGAAGAGTCTTTATGTTTTTAAGCGTTTCCACAAAGATGATCCAACCTAAAGAAAAAGGGAGAATTACCGGTTTTTGATCGGTAAAAAGATGGATGATAACAAGGACAGCGGTTCCTCCAACTACCAGAAGGGCAAATGTTTGAGCAAAAATATCAAAGCTTAGATTTTTGATAAGAGAGGAAAAAGAAAAGCGGTTGTTTTTTTCCTGCGAGAGGACAAAAGAAAGAAGACTGCTTAAAAGATAAACGGTAATGACGGATAAAAAGACTGCAGTAGCCAAAAGAGTGCCGGCTGGGGTAAAGGCATTTTTCGGAATGACGCCGGCGTAAAGCAGGATAGTGTAGAGAGCGACAAAAAAAGAGGAAAAGACGACTGCCTGCATGAGCTTTTTGCCCAGTTCGTCTATTTTTAGATGGATTAAAAGAAAATAAAGAATAAATCCGCTTGTTAAAGCGGTAGCTGTAAGGGGTGTGGTGAGGGCGACCGCCCAGTTGGGCGACTGGAAAACGGCTGAAACAAGCGAGGCGCCGGCAAGAAAAAAAAGAGGCAGGTCAAAACTGCTTCTTACAAAGACAATCTTCTTTTTCCTTGCGCTGTTTAGGCCCAAAATCAGCAATATTATGATATAGAAAAAAATCATAAAAGCCATTTTGTTATATTCATAAGAATCAGGCGTAAAAGGCAGAAAGAAAAGGGGAAAGAGGAAAACAAATAGATAGACTGTACTTTGTAAGAGCAGGTCCAAAGTCATAAGCAAATTATGATGATTGTTATAAAAAAAATCAAGACTTGATTTTTGGAAAATTTTTTTTACGGGCAGTTAGAATCAAACCAGCATGCCCAACCCCACAAAGGGTCATAATAGCATTTCTCGCGATTAAGGCAAAGCACGCCGCCGCTATCTACGCCTCCGCCGCAGAGTTTATTAAGGCAGCATTGATTATGGTCGCATTCTGCTCCCGGCGGTCTGGTGGGAGTAGGCAATGGTCCTCCTCCGCCTAGAGGCGTGGGCGTGGGGCCGGTGGGCGTGGGAGAAAGAGTCGGCAGTTCGCTGGTTGGTTCAGACGGCGGCTGCGCCGGTGTGCCGGTGTCTCCGCCGATTGGGGTAGGCGTAATTTCGGTAGGATTATCCGCAAGCATGACGACATTGGGGCTGGCGACAAAATAATTGTAGGCATGATCGGGACCGCAGCCGGCGCTGCAGCCTACGGTTTTAATGTCCGGATCACCATTATTTTCAAGTCTGGCGTAGATTATAAAAATATTCTGCGACGGGCTTCCTTGGTAGTAGTATTCCTGCTTAGGCGACTGCGGATCTTTGGGAAGAAGGGGGACATAGGGATCAAATGGGCTGCCCCATGGGGCTTCATTGGTAATTTTGCCTCCTGTTCCTCCGGGAGGATAGCCTGAATGGTCGTTGTAATAGTCTTCCATTATTTTGGCAAGCTTGGCAAGGTCTTGTTTCCTTTTGCTGTCGCGCGCTTTTTTTATGGATGTTGAGACGTTGATGGTAAGAAAGATAGTGGCAAGGATGGCGATGATGGCAACAACGGTTAGAAGTTCAACCAGGCTTAAAGTTATGATCCCGCTTGTTTTTAGGGAGGAAGCTTTTTTCATATCCTCTGAAATAATTATCCAACAAAAAATCGGAATTTGGAAGAGCTTATATTTTTTGAGTTTGGCGAGGGGTTGACGGGTTGACGGTTGACGGGTTGACGAGGTTCAACCTTGTATGAGAATATTGAAGTATGCCAGCGAGAAATACTGTGAAGAACTATATAGAAAATACTTACTATCATATCTTTAATAGAGGAGTAGAGGAAAGAGATATTTATAGAGACGATAAGGATTATAAAGTTTTTCTTGGCTTTCTTAAAAGATATCTTACTCCAACAGTCCAAAACGAGGTTCAACCTCGTTGGAAAAGTAATTTATATGGAGAAGTGAAATTATCCGCGTATTCTTTGATGCCGAATCACTTCCATTTACTGATAAAGCAAATGACTCGGGAGGGTATGACGAGATTTATCCGGGCTCTGATGAATAGTTATGTCCGATACTTCAATCAGAAGTATAAAAGAGTGGGAGGATTATTTCAGGGAATCTTTAAGGCGGTACCTGTCGATAACGAAACTTATCTTTTACATCTCTCTCGTTATATCCATCTAAATCCTTTAGCACTTCAAAATATGACAATGAGTAAGTTGGAAGATTACTATTGTAGCTACGGAGAATATATTGGTAAACGTAGCACTTCTTGGATATATCCCGATGAGATATTGGGATATTTTGGTTCAAAACTAATTGGCGTCAGCAGCTATGATTCATATCGGGATTTCGTAGAAAAGTATCAAGGCAATTCTGCTGATATACTAGGAGGATTAATATTGGAGTAGATTGTTTTTAAGCCCCAAAACGAGGTTCAACCTCGTTACTGTTACTCTCGTTACTCTCTGACGGGTTCAATCCGCACGGCTTTAGGATTTTGGGTTTTTAAGATATCCTGAAAGCTATAAACTCTCACCCGATCGCCAACTTTGAGATCTGATAGGGTGAGTTTAACTGGCTTTAACATTTCCATCATCATTTGATCGGGTGTTTTTTCCTTGACTTTTTCTTGATAAGAAAGCTCGGTTTTATCATCTATCAAAAAGGTGAAAAGTTTTTGCGGCTGGCTTGTTTCTTCGGGAGGAAGCGGCATGGGCGGCATTTCTGTGGCTTCAATCTGGATTTTATCACCTTCAATTTTGGCGATTTTGCCGGCAATCTGGTTGGTGATTGAAGGCAAGGTTATCCTTGCGGCGGTCAGCTGATTGTCATTAACCGCCCTTAAATCTTCCTGAAAGAAAATATTGATATTATCGCCTGCCTTGATATCGGCAAAACTCATCGTGGGGGTAGGTTGAAGATTAAAAAGCAGGGGAGTAAAAAAGCCCTCTCTTGCAAATGAAGTCTTTGGCGTGGTTTTGACTTTAAAAGTCAATGTTTGCTTGTATGGCGTGGGAAAAGGGGTGGGGGGGTTGGCGCCTTCAGGTGGCGGCGCCATAAATTCCGGGCCTTGGGATGAAGGCAGGTAGGAGAATTCTTTGCTGACTATGATGGTATCGCCTTCAACTTTTTCCACTTTTGCCGATAGATTATTGATAGGGGAAGTGAAAAACAAAATATTTTGGGAAGGGGTAGGAAGGGAGGAGGAGGGCTGGCCTTTTTTGTTTTTTGACAAGTAAAAAAGGTTTAGTGAAAAGATAAAAGTGACGCTTATTAGTAAAAAAAGAAATAGAAAAGGTTTTTTTGTAAACATAGATAAATTAAAGTTTAATTTTTAATTATTTTTAAGCTTTTTAATCTCCTCTTTCAAGCCCTCAATCTCTTTTTGCTGGGCATTGATAGTCTCCTGTTGTTTATTAACTTGATCAGACAGCTCCTGCAGTTTCTTGCCCACATCGATGTTGCCGATGAAAAGCTGATCAACAACAATTTTTTTTGCCTCAATTAAACCGGCTTTGATTTTGGCAACAATAATTTCAGCAAAAGCACCGATGCGATCGATAAAAGAGTTATCTTTTTTGTGAGTTAATTTAAATTCGAAATTAAGATTTTTTATCTCTAAATCACTTATTGATTTTAAGTTTAGAAAGCTATTTAGTTCTTGAACCCCTTTTAATGCAACACCAGCTACGTCTTCAGCTCTTATTTGATATTCTGAGTCGCCAAGATTAAAAATCTTGTAGAAATCATCAGCAAAAGGATAAAGATGACGGCCTTTATCTTTATTTTTTTTTGCAACCTCATCTTTATATTGCCATTCTTTAATATTAAGTTTAGCGATTTTGTCAAGCACAGAAACATCCGTATATCTATCTTTTAAGCTAGAATGAGAAGCGCGGTTGATATAAGCACCATACCCTCTGACGCTAGTTGACCAAACATCCAATTGATATCCGGGTGATTGTACTCCTATACCAACATAACCAGAGGATGTGATTCTTATTCCAGCGCCTGAGCTAGACCAAGGAGCGATAACAAAATTTCCTGTTCCTATACCACTGGCTGACCAAAATAGTCCTGAATCGCCAGCCGCTGAAAGCCAGTTATATCCACCACTATCTAAGTTTGGTACGAAAAATATACTTCTGACTGCACCCGAAAATGCTCCACCACTTCCCATTCTAAGACTCCTTTCATTAGCATCAGTTTCGTAAATATGCAAGTTGTCAGTTAAGTTGGGTTGAGTATTGATACCAACTTTGACAAAATAGGATTTTGGGCCAGAGCCGTAAAAGTCGTAGCCGGAGTTGCTACTGCCGTAGACGCCCGCGAAGGAATCGCTGTGTCCCCGGGTGCCGATATGATTTGGACTGTAGCCGTAAACACCAGTAGTAGATGAAGTATCAGCTGCAGAACTGGCATAGATAGCGGTGGCGTAACTATTGTAGTTTGTTACCGTTAATTTAGATTCCGGACTCGTCGTCCCGATGCCGACGTTGCCAGCAATAATCGCTCCGTTTGAAGGAGGAGCAGCACCTGAATAACCAATTGTTAATCCACCTTGACTACCTAAATATCCCGTATTAGTCCAAACACTTTTTGAATTATAAGTTCTAATCCAAGTTGAATCGGTCATATACCATCCACCACCCCATGATCCATTATACCAACCTGTATTACCATAACTTCTGTGCCAACCACCACCATCATCTATGACAGTATTACCATCAATAATTAGTTGATTATTTAATCTCACATTGCCATATATCCAAGCATTACCACCATTAGACCAGATACCTGAGGGAAAATAGGCGGCTGTTCCTGTTCCTCCATAATCTCCAGTAGAAATATACCCGCCAGAACCACTTTGAGCATCAGCGTTTACTCTTCCAACTACATCTAATTTATATCCCGGCCCCGTCGTCCCGATGCCGACGTTGCCATTGCTTGTTATTCTTACCCGTTCGCCAACTGTTTCAGAGTCTCGGGTTGAGAAAGTCATGTAGGTGTAGCCACCATTGCCTGTAGTTTGTAAAAACGCCCCGATTGCACCGTATACGCGATCATCATTTCCCCCATTAAATAGAAGTCTTGGCCCATAACCGGCGGTCCAATTAGTTAAAATACTGGTAAGTCTTAAAACTTCGTTAGCACCATCCCCATCGACTCTTACATGTAATTTAGTTCCCGGCCCCGCCGTCCCGATGCCGACGTTGCCTGATTTCAAGATTGATAATCGTTCAGCATATGTCCCAGCATTATTTGTTTTGAAATGAATATCTCCTCCGCTACCTGAAAAGGCGCCACCAGTATCAGAATTGATTCCAATTACTGCATCTACACTTGTAGCAGTACCTCTGATAAATTCGAGATTGTAAGTCCCTAATTTGGAATAATAACTAGATGAATTTCCTTGTAACTTTATCAGCTCATTATTATCGCCTGTATCGGAGTCGGTAATAAACAGTTTCGGAGTAGTCGAAGATAACGTCAGTAATTCCGCCGGTGCCGTCGTCCCGATGCCGACGTTGCCACCAGCTTTTAAGGTAAATCTCTCATTGCCATTAATGCCTTTTTCTCCAAAATAGAGATCGCCCAAATTACCACACCCAAGAAGAGAGTTTTTGATGGTCCAACCATCAGTAGCGAGATCAGTATTATAAAGGTTTAGATAAGCACCGCAAGAAGCATTATTTCTTTGTACAGAAATTCCTGTACTGCTAGCTGTGCCATACAAATGGAGAAGATTTCCCGGCGCCGTCGTCCCGATGCCGACGTTGCCGTTGGTGATAAGAGTATTGCCGGTGCCGTTGGGGTTTATGTAAATACTGCCGTTGTTGCGAGTGCTTACAGCTCCATCGCCCCAAAAAAGAAGGGCGTTTCTTTGAAGGTCAGAATCATAGGTTAATTTGATGGCAGTGCTTAAAGCATAGATGGCGCCGTTGACATCTAGTTTTTCTCCCGGCGCCGTCGTCCCGATGCCGACGTTGCCGTTGGTGATTGTCAAATTGGCAGGGAAACTGTAGTCGCCTCCGCCAATAGCGTTGCCAAATGAACCGGCTGAAACTCGATCAGCAGATACACTGCCAAAACTGATTCGACCTGTATTGGTATCTATTTTGAAAATAGGAGTGGGAGTAGGACCTTCTGTAACCCTGCCTCTTATGAAAAAGCCGTCTGCCTGATTGCTGCCAAAGATATAATCGGTGGCTTCTGCCGCTTTAGGGATAAAAAGGACGGATAAGTGGCCCACAGCCACGCCCGCGGCAAGATAAAGCAGGATTATCTTTTTGGGCAGCTTCATACATCCATCTTAAGATAGAGAAAAGAAATTTGTCAATAGCCAAGATAAAGCTTTAATCTTGCCTTGATACAATCGGCAGAAAGAGGCGGGCGGGATCGGCGTTTTTTATATAGACCACAGCCTGCTGGGACATGCTTTCCCCCGCAATATGCCAGTTTGCCGGCTTAACAAGCGTTATGGTAAATTCTTCGGTTTCTTCCCATCGGTTATCTTTGGGAACGGCGATAAGGATATTTCCAAATTTATGGCCAGCCGGGATAACCACTTCTCCGTGATCAGGATAATAATCTTCACCGGGGCTGGCGGGATGTTGGCCGGAGGGCAGAGTCTCCCAAGGCACGCTAAGGTCTTTTGCAGGAGCTTGGTCTGAAACGACAATTATCCTTAACGGATCAGAGTCAGGAGAGCTTTCTTCCGCCTGATAGGCGCTTGAGGAAAACCAAGTTTCAATCTTTTGGACTACGGGAGTGGCAGAAGCGGTGGGAGGGGGAGTAAAGGTGGGCTCGGGAGTGAAGGTAGGCAAAAGGGTGCCTGTGGGAGTGGGCGTAGCTGTCTCTGTAGCCGTAGGAGTAGCTGTGGGAGTGTTAGTAGGTGTAGGCGTAGCTGTCTCTGTGGGAGTAGGAGTAACAGTGGGAGTATCTGTAGGAGTAGCTGTCTCTGTAGGAGTAGGCGTGGGCGTGGCAGGAGGCCAGTATTCATCTGCGCCGATATCTACACCATTGTATTTCCCCTGACCGTCGATATCAGGAAAGATCTCACCAATATACGACTTAAAACCAGCCATATCTATAGCCGGCGAGTCTGAATTGATATGGTAGCCGTCGGGAGCTAATCTGGGATCTGCCTCAAGAGGCGGATAATCAAAACTCATAGGACCGCTGGTATTTTGATCATTATTCCAAAACAATTCTCTGCCCAAAATATATACATCACTGGTTGTCTGTTTGATGGCAATGCCTGCCTCTAGATGAATGTTGTTGTAGAGATGTGGTCCAGTTGAAGCAAAACGAAGACTGGTATCACCATCTTGATTTTCAGGAGAAAAAGAATGATTATTGTAAAAGATATTATGATCAAAACTAGGACCGCATGGAGTTCCCACATAAACAGCCCCTCCGCTTACACCTGCAGTATTATCTCTAAAGACTGATCGATATATTGTAAAGCTTGAGTAGATTCCAAAGACAGCCCCTCCGGAAGCATCAGCAGAGTTTCTCTCAAAGATGATCCGTTGAAAATAGGGAGAATTTCCTCCGGTAGCTATCGCTCCGCCATAACCTTCTGCATGGTTATCCCTGAAAATCATATCTTTTACGTCCGGCCTGGCATAGATAATGAGCATGCCTCCTCCGTCTCCTTCGCCTTCTTTGGCGCAGCCGTTTTGGATAATCATGTTTTTGATAGTAGGCTGCATATGCGGAGTACCGCTCCAGTCATTTTCTCCAAAAACCGTAAATGCTCTTCCTCCGCCCGGACAGCCTCCTCCGTCTATGATGGTAGGATGATTTTTAAGGTCTGGAGAGCTCCAGTTTCCCACAGGATAGCTTCCTTCGATGGTAAAGTCAGTGGGATGGTAATTGATATCTATTGCCGCATGCTGGGTGAGAGTATAGACGGTAGGCGGAGTGACGCTGTCATCTGTAAAGACTCTGGTGTAGACTCCAGTGTAGGTGCCCTCCTGCACGCAGATTTTCTGCTCTAAGCCTATATGATCTATCGCTTCCTGGATAGAGCTGTAATTACAGCCTGATGGGCAGACAGTGAGATTGCACGGGGATTGGGCATACGCTCCCTCTCCACCGGCAGCAAGCAGTGCGGCAAGAGAAAGAGCGCCGACACCAAGAGAAACAGGCGCTGCCAGCCTCTTTAGCTTTATATCCGGCGGAATATTTGAAAGATAATTATAGACCTCATCAACTTTATTCCTGAAGCCAGAGAGAGTTGGTGGTATCTTTGATAATTCTCTTTGGGCAACTGAGGATAATCTTTTTAATAATCTTTCTGAAGATAAAGGTGGGTTTAACTCCCAGGCCCTATCAGCGGTCGGATGAGATAGTTCTTGTCCATGGGCAGCAGGAAATGATGGTCCTGCTTCAACAGACATAAGAATACCTTCTCTAAGAAGCCCTTATACCTCTTAACCTATAGTTTTGTCAAGAGGGAATTGCGGATTGGAGAATATGATATAATAATTCTAACAGAATATGATTCTGGTTCAATGGCGAACCAAAGAATCGCACTTTGAAATTTCAGTTTTGGACGGAGGTGAAGCCTAAATAAGCTTAGGCAGCTCACTAACGGTAAAGATCCTTGGAAGAGGTTGAAGTTTGGAAAAAGAGAAAAAACTAAAGTTTGCAAGGAACCTTAAGTTTCTTTGCCGTTCCAAATAAATGGCTTACCCTAAAAAAGACGGGTTAAGAAAAAAGCCTTGGTCTTTAGCAGGACCAATAATGGAGGCGAGAAACTGAAATTTCCCCAAAAACTCCAAAGTTCATCTCTTTGGAAGAACTAAGATCCCTTTCAAGCAATAAAGCCCTATCGCGGGAAGCAACCGATCTTGGTCTGAGGTCAACAGACTGGGTGCGGTTGAGAAGTTGGGTTAACAACCCCAGTATCCATCGATGAGGTGGAGAAGATGGGTTTCGATCAATTTGATCCAACTCCCCCTCCTCCTGTCCGGGGTGGTGTTCTCTATAACTCTCTCTTTGGCGATGGAGTCAAAGGCGGGTCAATGCAGTTTGACAGAAAAGGCCCGGGAATAGATCACCACGTCGTCTACGGCGATGGTTTCCACTTTTCGTGGGACAGCGATAGAGAGGGCAATGTCTTTGGAGTCCACGGCACAATACACCACTCAGATAAATAGACAAATAAACTGAGGGGGCCAAAACTGAATAAGTGACCTAAAATTTTAGGAGATTGTCGGGTACCGATTATTGTGTGGTCACCACAAGAGGGGTTTAGCCCCCAATCTCCTTTTTTTAATTTTCCTAACTTTTAGAGTAATAGCACGACGAATAAACCAGTTAAACCTATATGAGAATTCAAATCATCGATAACAAAGGAAAATACACTACCGGTTCAGTAAAAAGGCTGATTAAAAGTTACCTAAAAATTATTAAAGTTTCCTGGGAAGATTTTTGGAAAGCATTGTTTGTTCCCAATGTTAGGCTTGTTTTTCTTTTGGCTATTAACGACTTTAAAAAAGGAAAAATTTCTTTAGACCAACTATCTACAATAGCTGATTATTTATACTACGCAGATAACAAATGGAGCCCTTGGGAGATTGATTTATCCGACAAATTTTTATCAAGCTCTTTGGAAGACGCTTCAGAACTTGCCTATTATAACTGGCGCAAAAAAGACCCCCAGTCTTATGCATCTTATAAGCTTGCTTTTGGGAGGATAGAAGAATACTATGAAAAAAATAAACAGCTTATAGAAAACATGGGAAACATGTAAACCTATTTGACTGTTAAAATAGCAGACGCCTGCGGATTGCCGTTGCAAAGGTCGCGGCAGACAATATGATAGGTACCCGGGGAAATGACTTGAAATTCGACAAAATCCTTACCCTTTGGAATAACTTTATAAACATTTATCTCCGGCACGGCAATATCGTAATCTTTATCTTCGGCGGTGACGATAACATCTATGATCTGATAGGCTTCGGCGGTAAACTGATTGGGAGTAAAAGTGTTGCCCGATGCTTTGATGAATAGATTTTGCCTCTCAACAGAAGGTTTTTTCCTAATAGACGGCGCTTGAGCATTGGGAGAAGCGGCGGTTGGAGAAAGAGAAAAAGATTGGTTTGGGGCGGTAGGAAAAGTAGAAGACGAAGAGGTATTGCCGGTAGGAATAAGTTTGCCAAAGCCGATAAAAGGCGTAACAGGACTATCTGCTACATTTATTTCCGGTTCTTTGGCTTCTTTGGCAATGGTTGATTGGGCGCTTTTGAAAGGAACGCCGGTGGGATGGGGCGGAGAAGTTGTCGCTGATTTGTTTTTATCGCGCTGAAGGTAAAAAAATGCAGCTGAAATTAATAGTCCGAGATAGATAATTATAATAATTAATATTTTGATATAATTTTTAGAATTGCGGACGGGCGGCGGGGGAGACAAAGAATTATTTAGCTGGACAGTTTGCGTGTTTTGCCAATCCATATTAATTTGACTTTTAATTTATCATCCACCAGTTAAATTTTACATCACGGGCGATAGCAGTGTCTAGAGAAACTTTGAAGTAGGAACCTGTTTTTTTCTCCGCGACAAAAAGCGTCCTGTTTTCAGTAGAAGAAGTAGGCGTGATATATATTAATGTATTATCCGCAACATTGGGATTAAAGATGACTATCTCCTGATAGCCGGAGGGAAGAGTAGCAGAACCGGCAGCGCCTTCTGTTTTTATGGCTGGCGCGTTAATGCCGTTTTGAAGGAAATTATCCGCCGCGGTCAGGAAAGTAGCCGAAGGAGTAGAGTCGGCAAAAAGGTTAGAAAGCCTTATTTTTTCGGTTATAAGCGCTCTTGCGGCAATTTCACCGCTAAAGCTTGCATTTTGGGCGCTGATGTTGCCTTCAGCATGGAGATTGCCGGCGCTGTCTATAGAGGCGACATTTTGCTCGTTATTTCCGCGCACAAGGAGACGGCCAAAGCCGCCAAGGCGCTTATCCGAAGAAGCAAAAGAATCATCGGCGCTGTCGGATGAGGTTTCGGAGTAGCCAAGATTGATAGTCAAATCGCCGTTATAAGAGTTTATTGTGCTGGTAGTTAGGCCGCCTTTGGCAAGGATGGTGCCTTCGGTTGTAAGGTTTCCTGAAGAATCAACGATAAGTTTACTGCCCATAAAGTCAACGAAATTAAGAGAGGAAAAGTAAAGCGTCTTACCAAGTGAGGCAATTTTGTTGTTTTCCAAAAGCAATTGCCCGTCAATAAGAAGCTGTCCGGAGATTGCGGTGTCTGAAAGCGAACTGGCGCCAATTACCGAAAGAGTAGAAAGTTTAAGCTCTTCGGCAAAAGAGATGGGACCTGATATCTTGGCGCTGTTTTCAGCGTTGATAATATGTGTTTTGTCTATCAAAGCCGATGAAGTGGCGATAAATTCTTCAATTTGATTATTCAAAGAATCTGATGAATCAAGAAAGTCTTTAAGCTTTTCCAGCAAAGACGACGGCGAAGCAGAAGGAGTGGATTCCAGATCTGCCGATGGAGTAGAGAAATTTACCGCCGTTGCCGATGTTGTAGCGATTTGCGCGGAAGCGGTGGCGGGAGAGCTGATTTCCGCCGGTGGATTGGTGGCGGTTGGCGTAGGTTCCTCCAAAGGAGGAGTAATCTCTATGGTTGGCGTAATAGTTGGTATAGCCGGTGTAGGCGTGGGTGTAGCTGACACCACAGACGGAGTGGCCGAGAGAGTGGCCATGTTGTTTTTAAGATTGTCAAACTCGGAAAGAAGCGTGCCAAAGGATGATTGTAGATTGTCTAACTGTTTTGATTTGATTTCTCCTTTTACTTTAAGATTGTTAACTTCAAGGTCTTCTGTTTTGACAGTTTCCGCTGAAACGCTTGCGGCGGTGATGTTGTCCGCCTCGATGTCAGCGCTTTGGATAGCGCCTTCTGTTTTAATATTGCCAAATGAGTCGATGGAGGCTTTTTCTTCTCCGTTTTCACCCTGAATGGTAAGCCTGCTTCCTTGGCGGCTAAGATCTACTTTTATTTCCTGATTGTCGGCGAGCGGAGAAATGATGCCTGTTTCTATTTTTTTCGTTTCAACAACAGGCGAGACGATTTTTTCAGAGACATTGATAGTTTTAGCCAGAAGATTGGTAACTTGGGCGCTGGCAAATTGGGCGGTATCGGAGATGACTTTACCCGCATTTATTGCTCCCTCGACAGCAATTTTTTTGCTTTTGATGATACCGGAGGTAAGCTCGGCGATAGTAGATCGGGAGAAGGCAGAAACATTATCCACCGTCTTGCCGGAGATGGTTTTCAGATCATATGAAGAGGCTGCGGCAGTTTCTTCACCAATTTTTGCAGTTTTGGGAGCAATAAGCAGTTCTCCGTTTTTGGCAAGCGAGGCAGAAGGATCATACCAGTTGTATTGGACAAAGGAAAGGATAGTGCCGCAGAAGCTGTATGGGTCGTAATCGCAGGGAACCATCGCGCCTATGCCTCGTTGCGGATCAAAAGGTTCAAGGGCGCGGGCGATGATCGGACCGGCTTTGGTGGCTTTTACTGCCACGCCCGGAATGACAGAGGAGGTGAGAGGATCTCCCAAAGCGATAGGTCCTTCTTTTGTAGAAACTTTAAGAGGTATACGGCCCAAAAGACCGACGATTTTACCGGAGAGATTGCCATCTCCTGCTCGTCTTCCGCCGATAAATCCCGCGCGGTCGGTGACAACGCCGAGCATTTTATTAGACTGGTAAGATATGGTTTTAGTAACTTTTGGCATATTTTGATATATATCGCTTGCGCCTGTTACTTCTACTATGTCGCCGGTGGTCAGGGTGCCGTCGGTATCAAAGACTTCGGCAAAGTCAGTGCCGCCGCTACCCCAGCCGCTGGCGTTGGTAAGGATAGCGTCATTGAGGCTGTCGGCAACGATAAATCTGCTGGTTTGCCTGGCGTGGCTGCCGGTTTCGGAAGGATAGATTACTCCACCACCTATGGTGAAGTCACCGCCATTTACATCAAGTTTAGCCGCGGGATTATTGGTGCCGATGCCCACATTGCCCAGCATGAATGATTCACCCTCCGCGGCAAATTGAGCGCCTACAATGCTATTGTTGCTTTGAAGTATGGAAAGAGTATGAGCTATGCCGTTGTTGCCCATAACTATGGCGCCGACGTTGGACTGAAGATACATCCTGGCATTGCCTCCGGCTTGGTTGCCGACGCTTATGATAAAGCCTGCCGCTCCAGTAAGAGTGCTCTCAAGTGAAAGATGGGGAGCAGAAGTGTTGGTGCGTATTTGGACTGTAGAAGATGGAGCCTCAGTGCCGATGCCGACATTGCCGCCGCTTGTAATAGTCATAAGAGGCGTAGTGTTATTTCTAAACTGCAAATAATTGGTTGAAGCGATAGAAGCAAGATCCCATTTATCGGCATTGTCATCACCCTGATCGGCGTAAAGTTCCAAAATCGCGTTCATTGCTTCTCCGCCGGTTATTTTGGCGTAGCCGTCTGCCGCATCTCCTCCGTAAACTTCAAGTTTTCTGCCGGGAGCAGTAGTGCCGATGCCTAAATTGCCGCCGGTGTTAAACCAAGAATTTGCATTTGTATTTGGATCAAAGAAAATTTTTGCAGAAGCGGTGGAAGTGCCTCCCAGAGCAAGCGATTGCAGGCCGGTGGTCCCGTCTCTATTTAGATATGGGAAAATTACACCGCACCAGCCATCGGGTCCTGCACAATCTTTATTTTCCCAGAAAAGGGAAGTGCCATCGGGACCGACCGGGCCTGTGGGACCGGTGGAGCCTGTGGGACCGGCGACGCCTGTTGCTCCAGTGGCGCCAGTTGACCCAGTTGGTCCAGTCCTGCCTGTTGTTCCTGTAGGTCCAGTTGGTCCTTCTTTGCCCGTGGCACCAGTTGCTCCAGTTGGTCCAGATATTCCAACAGCTCCAGTCGCGCCGGTTGAACCAGTTGCCCCAGTTGGTCCAGAGGCGCCTTGAGTTCCTGTAGCGCCTGTTGAACCAGTGGGACCTGTTCTACCTGTTGTGCCTGTAGGCCCAGTTGGCCCTTCTTTGCCAGTGGCGCCAGTTGCCCCAGTTGGCCCAGATTGACCAGCTACACCCGTGGCACCGGTTGAACCAGTTGCTCCAGTTGGCCCGGTTTGACCAGCCGTGCCTGTAGCGCCGGTTGAACCGGTGGGACCAGTTATTCCGGTAGCTCCAGTTGCTCCCGTTGGCCCGGTTTGACCAGCCGTGCCTGTTGCTCCAGTTGCTCCCGTTGGCCCGGTTTGACCAGCCGTGCCTGTAGCTCCGGTTGAACCGGTGGGACCAGTCCTGCCTGTTGCACCTGTGGCGCCAGTAGGACCTTCTTTACCTGTGGCTCCAGTTGCTCCGGTTGATCCGGTTGAACCGGTTGGTCCTAAAACACCAGTTGCTCCGGTTGAACCGGTTGAACCGGTGGGACCGGTTAAACCTGTAGCTCCAGTTGCTCCTGATGGTCCGCCAGCTCCTTGGACTCCGGTTGCTCCCGTTGCTCCTGTAGGTCCGGCTACACCCGTGGCTCCAGTTGAACCAGTTGAGCCTGTAGGACCAGTTATACCAGTTGGCCCGGTTGCTCCAGTTGGCCCTTCTTTACCAGTTGCTCCTGTTGCACCGGTTGCTCCAGTTGGTCCTGAAGCTCCCTGAATACCTGTAGCACCAGTTGAGCCTGTAGGACCTGTTCTGCCAGTTGGCCCGGTTGCTCCAGTTGGCCCTTCTTTACCAGTTGCACCAGTTGCACCTGTTGAGCCAGTCGGACCTTGAATTCCTGTTGCCCCTGTAGCTCCAGTGGCACCTGTAGGTCCAGTTAAGCCTGTAGTCCCAGTTGAACCGGTAGGACCAGCTACGCCTGTTGCACCAGTTGAACCAGTTGAACCAGTGGGACCTGTTCTGCCAGTTGGTCCAGTTGCCCCAGTTGGCCCTTCTTTACCAGTTGCTCCTGTTGCCCCAGTAGGACCGGTTATACCAGTTGCACCGGTTGAACCAGTTGAGCCTGTAGGACCAGTAGGTCCGGAAGCTCCCTGAATACCTGTAGCACCGGTTGCTCCCGTTGGTCCGGTAATACCTGTTGTACCTGTAGGACCGGTTGGTCCCGTCTGACCAGTGGCACCGGTGGCACCTGTTGCTCCAGTAGGTCCGGAAGCTCCCTGAATACCTGTAGCACCGGTTGCTCCCGTTGGTCCGGTAATACCTGTTGTACCTGTAGGACCGGTAGGACCAATAATACCAGTT